>CEAH01016940.1_pt1 | contig 141896 bp, 140 predicted proteins | sample 557571 | NCBI WGS metagenome assembly CEAH01 (sample SAMEA3182092, study PRJEB8094) | gut metagenome | biome: human; feature: gut; material: Stool; isolation source: human stools | place: Canada | collected 2013-11-25
CGCACAATATCCAGTGTTTTTTCCAGCTTTGCTTTACTATAATACAATATCATACCAAGCTTTGAGGTGATTTACTTGCGGTTCTGGAAAATGAACGGCGCCGGCAATGACTTTATCATTATAAATAATATGGTAGAGCATCTTCCCGAAACCTGCTTTCCCACTTTGGCCCGCACTCTGTGCGAACGCCATCTGTCCATTGGGGCCGACGGTTTGATGATCGTAGATGCCCCGCTTCAGGGCGGTGACTATCGGATGCTGTTTTTCAATTCTGACGGCAGCCTCGGTGAAATGTGCGGCAACGGCGCCCGTTGCATTTGCCGCTACGGCTACGAAAATGGTCTGGCCGGCGAGATCCAGCATGTAGAGACCACCGCCGGTCTGGTAACTGGCCACCGCATTGGCCAGCGTCTCTATCGGATCCGCCTGAATGATCCCACCACGACCCGTTTGGACGCGCCCGTTGTGATCGACGGCGTTCGCCATGAATGTTCCTATTTAGAATTAGGGAATCCCGGACTTCCCCATGCCGTGGTCCCGTATCCCAATCTGGCGCAGGCCGACGAAAACGCGCTGCGTGAATTGGGGCGCAAGATCCGCTTCTATCCGGAATTCCCCAAGGGCGCTAACGTCAACTTCTGTGAGCTCACCGGTGAGGATGAGGTCTTTGAACGCACCTTTGAGCGGGGTGTGGAGGACTTCACCTATGCCTGCGGCACGGGAACCGGCTGCGTTGTCACCGCCCTTACCCTGATGGGAAAAGTCAGTGGCCAACAGGTCCGGGTCAATATGACCGGCGGCCAGCTCATTGTAGACGTAGATCTCCAGGGAAACGCCGTCCAAAACCTCTATCTTACAGGTCCCACCAATATTGTCTGCAAGGGCGAGGTCACGGACGAGGAGCTTTCGCTGAATTGATAAAGTTTGCCAACCCAAGTATCTGTTATCCAAACCAAAAGGAGTGTGTTTTATGGATAAGAAATCTGTCGCGAAAAACTACCGCTTTCTGGCGATTCTGCTGAGCTGCATGGTCGCCGGTGCTTTGCTGGGCTGGTTCAGGCCCAAGTGGGGACACAGCATCGCCTTCCTCGGCACCGTATTTATTAATATGATGTTCTGCGTGGTGGTGCCTCTGGTCTTTGCCTCCATCGCCGGTTCCGTTGCCAATATGGAAAGCCGCCAGCGGGCGGGCAAGATCATGGGCGTCACCGTTGGCACTTTCGTCATCACCGGTGCCATCGCCGCTGTGCTTATGTTCGTGCTGATGAAGCTGTTCCCCCCGGTGCTGACCCCCTGGGCAGATATGGTGGCCGAGGAGATCGGTGAACACGCTTCCTTTACGGAGATGATCGTCAACTTCTTCACCTCCTCCGACTTTGTGGGCCTGCTGAGCCGCCGGGCCATGCTGCCTCTCATCGTGTTCTCTATCCTGTTCGGCTTCTCCGTCCAGATGACCGGCGGCAAGGATTCCAGCATCGGCAAGTGGCTGGCCGGCCTTTCCGACGTGATGATGAAGTTCGTCCAGATCATCACCTACTATGCCCCTATCGCGTTCTTCGCCATCTTCGCTGATCTGGTAGCCACCTACGGCTCTGAGGTCGCCAAGGGCTACGGCCGCGCCCTGCTGGTCTACTATCCCCTGTGCTTCATCTATATCTTCACGGCCTTCCCCCTGTTCGCGTGGTTCGGCGGCGGCAAGGGTGCCGTGGGCATCATGTTCAAGCACATTGCCCGCCCTGCCGTTGTTTCTCTGGGCACCTGCTCCTCCGTGGCAACCATCCCCACCAACATGGAGGAAGCCGTAGAGACCGGTGTCAGCAAGGATATCGCCGGTATGGTGCTGCCTCTGGGCGCTACCATGCACATGGATGGCTCCTGCTTCTCCTGCGTGCTGAAGATTGCCTTCGTGCTGGGCGTGTTCGGCGAGCAGCTCTCCTGGTCCCGTCTGCCCTTCATCGTTCTGGTGGCCGTCCTGTCCTCTGTTGGTATGAGCGGCGTTCCCGGCGGCGGCTACATCGGCGAGTACATCATCTGCTCCATCTTCTTCCCCACGCAGATGGAACTGGCCTTCCCCATTCTGGTGGCTATCGGCAATCTGGTGGACCCTCCCGCTACCATGATCAACTCCGCCGGCGACTATGTGGTCAGCTACATCGTCTCCCGCTTCGTGGAAGGCAAGGATTGGCTCCAGAAGCAGCTTAACAACGCCTGATCGGTTTCCATATCAGATAACAATCCGTCCCATCGGCTAAGGCCGATGGGACGGATTTTACGATCTCTTCCTACGTTTGATTGCACCCTACACCCAATCCCCCCTTGAATACACCGGGCTTAGCGCTGTCGGAAATGCAAAAACGTGGCATAGTCGGACCGGTCAGCATAGGTGCTTCGCTTCCCGCTCCCCGGAGTGCAGAGGCTCTCCTATATTATATTGCCCACACCCCTCCTTCCACCGTACCGGCTGCTTCTTGCCGTATATGCGGGTATTATATGCAAAAACGCAGCCCTCACGATTCATCGTGAGGGTTGCCGTTCTATTTTGGATTTTGGTTTGGCCGTTCTCAGCCGATTTACTGAGCTGCGGACTCGTCGCCCATGCCCATATCCTCCATGCCGAAATCATCGTCGGAGGGAACATCGGTCTCGTCTGCCGCCACCTCGTCCGGAGAGGGGATAAACTCGCTGAGGTACGCCTCTTCGGGGAGTCCCGCCAGGAAACCGGGCAGGTTGATGATCACATTGTCCATCTTCCGGGGAACAGGGATATTATAGGCATAAACCTCTTCCGTTCCGCCCTTCTGCTGGGTGATCTCCAGCGTCACGGTCAGCGTCTGGCCGATGCAGGTAGCAACGCCGCGCTCCTTGTCGTAGAGCTTGGCTACCTGCTGACCATCCACATACACCACCGTCTTATAGGCGGGCTTGTAGGTCTGGCCGTCATATTCCAGGGTCTTGCTGTCCAGATAGATCGTATGCCCACGGCCAATGATGGTCATGGTATAGCCGATCGCCACCAGCAGGACCACCGCTAAGATTTGAAAGAGAAGTCTCCGCTTTGCTTTCATTTCGACGCCTCCTCTTCCGCAGCCTGCTCGGCAGCCAACTGCTGACCTGCCAGGCTCTTGTTCTTGCGCTTCTTGGACTCATACATGACCAGAGCCAGCGTAATGACCGCATAGGACACAAACACGCGGAAATACTCACCGATCATGGAGTCGCCGGTAATGGCAGCGCCGGTCTTGGGTGCCACAATAAACATGGTGTGGAACAGGATCACGCCCAAAAATACGTTGCCGATGCTCGCCCTATCCACAGAGGCACCGCCCACCAGCAGAGCCGCGATGGCGAACATACCGATCTGGGTATGAGCTGTATAGGTGGGGAAGTTACCTACGTTCTGCAGATAGATGATCATACCGAAGCCGGCGAACACCGTGGAGATCACCATGGAGATCACGCGGGTGCGCTCCACATTGATACCGGCATCCCGGGCCACTTCCATATCCTGACCCACAGCCCGCATATCCTGGCCCAGCTTGGTCTTACGGAACCAAACGATGAACAGGCAGGCCAGACCGATGATCAGCAGGGTCAGTACAGGGATCTTCACGCCGCCAACCTGAACAGCCAGCAGGTTGTCCAGGCTCTGACGCATGCTCAGCAGGCTCACGGTGTTGCGGATGCCGTAGCCGCGGGGAAGCTTCAGGGAATCATGAACGATGGGAATAATGGGGCCCATCATAAACAGCACTACAAACTGATACACGCCGTTCATGGTAAAGGAGATCATATAGCTGGTGATCATCTCCCGGCCCTTGGAGCGGTTCAGGATCTTGCCGATCATCACGCCCAATGCCACAGAAATGGGGATGGAAACGATAGCGGCCAGGATCATGCCGGGGATGCCCCAAACCTGCCAGTCAGCGGCGAAGATCAGCCCGATCTCGCCGGCCATGGCGCCCAGCGTCATGCCGAAGTTCATACCCATGCCTGCCATAACAGGGATCAGCAGGCTCAGAATCAAGAATGCGTTACGGCCCAGACGGGTCATGACCTCATTCAAGAGGTAGGACCAGGAAAAGCCCGCCTGCGGAATACAGTACGCGCAGATCAGGATGAACATAATGGGGACGGTGTTGTTGCGAATGAACTGCAAAAGCTTCTGCCCGAAGCTCTGGCTGCCGGGTACATTCGTCTTTTTCATGCTCATTTCCCTCCTTCCGTCTTACGGGTCAGAGCGTAAACGATCATGCCGTTAGAGACGATGATCCGGATGACCTCGCTGATGTCCAGATGCACGATGGCGTTCATCACGGTGGGTGTCATGGTGACAAGGCCCTGATAAAGGATCGTGCCGATGATAACGTTGGTAATGCTGGCCTTGTTCACGCTGGCGCCGCCGATCAGAATAGCCGCCACGGCGGGGAACGCCATGTTCAGGGGCGCCATATAGATCTGTACAAAGCCGAAGCCCTGCTCATACAACAGGATGCCCACAGCGCCCAGCCAAGTGGAAAGCACCACGGACAGCAGGCGGGTCTTGTCCACGCTGATGCCGGCAGCTTTGGCGAAGGTGGGGTTGGAGCCCACAGCCGTCATGGCGGTACCGGTCTTAGTGTGCAGGAAGACCCACATCAGGAATGCCAGCAGAGCAAAGAACAGCAGGCTGCCGGTGGGGATCACCAGATTGATACCGAACCGGTTCAGGTCGATCTGCAAAAACTTTGCCAGGAACTGATCGTAAAAGCCCTCCAGAGAGATGGTGGTACGCAGGCCCCTACCGGCAAAGCCCCAAACCATCGTCGGGCTCTTGTAGGGCAGCAGCAGCCACATCATGCACATGAATGACACGGAGGAAAAGCCCACATAGGTAGCGACCATCATTTCGCCGCCCTTGATCTTGTTGAGCATCCAGCCATAGCCGCCGCCCAGCACCAGTGCAAAGGGCGTGGCGATGACAATGGCCATCAGGAAGCTCATGCCGCCGGTGAATCCGAATTCAATGGAAAGAGTTGCACCCAGCAGGCCGGAGATGATGCCCAGAGGCAGGCCGAAGTTCAGGCCGCAGCCGGAGTGGATCATGGGGACCATGGCCAGCACCATAATGGCGTTCCAGCTGAAGCGGTTGATGACGTTGGTGATCTGCGTAGCAAAGTCCACGCCGGCCACCGGCGCCAGAATGAACATCAGCAGCAAAAAGCCGGTGATGATCAGGCGGGGCACGCCATAGCTGTTGACGAGCCGCCGCAGCTTGCTCTGCTCCGCAAGCGTATTTGTCGTGTTATCCATACTTCCTCCTTATTTGACCTGGCTGACCATCAGCGCGCCGAACGTCTCGGAGGATTCGGTGGCCGGGAGGATGCCGACGATCCTGCCGCCAGAGACAATGGCGATCCGGTCGCAGGTGGTGCGCAGCTCCTCCAGCTCAGAGGAGATCATCACCACGGTAACGCCGTTTTCACGGTTAAATTTCTTCAGCGCGTCCAGCACCAGCGCCTTTGCGCCCACGTCGATACCGCGGGTAGGCTCCGAAACGAACAGGAACCGGGGCTGCAGGGCAAAGGCCTTGGCCAGGCACACCTTCTGCTGGTTGCCGCCGGAAAGCTCTCTGGCCTTCTGCTTGGAGCTGGTGCACTTGATCTTCAGCTCGTCGATATACTTCTGCGTCACATCATGGATCGCCTTGGTATCGCGCCAGGTGATAGGACCGTATTTTTTCAGGAACTTGTTCTGGATCTGCATAGCCGGGAAGGCAACGTTCCATTCCAGCGTCTCGTCCAGCAGCAGGCCCACGCCGCGGCGGTCCTCAGACACGAAGGCAAGCTGCGCGTCCAGGCACTTCCGGGGATTGTTCAGGGGAATGGGCTTGCCGTCAAATTCCACGGTGCCGCCGGCCTCATACAGGCCCATGACGCCGTTGGGAATACCCAGCTTGCCCTGACCTGCCAGACCGCCGATACCGAGGATCTCGCCCTCCTTGACATCCAGATTCACATTCCGGACGATCTCGCCGGGCATATCCACCCACAGCTTACGGATGGACATGATCGTCCGGGCGTCAGAACAATCCAGAACCTCCCGGACCGCACTGAGGTCCACGCTGCGTCCCACCATGCACCTGGTGATCTCATCCACGCTGGTCTCGGAGGCAGGCGTGTCCTTCACTACCTTGCCGTCCCGCATGATGACTACCTTGTCACATACGTTCAGGACTTCCTGAAGCCGGTGGGTGATGAAGATAACAGCGATGCCACGGGACGCCATGCCCCGGATGGATTCCAGCAGAGCCGCGGCCTCCTTCTCCGTCAGAACGGCGGTAGGCTCGTCCAGGATCAGCAGCTTGAGTTGGTCCTTGCTCAGCTCACGGGCGATCTCGGTAAACTGCTTATGACCAACGGGCATATCGCTGATGACCATGTTCTGGTCGATCTCCACGCCCATTTTGTCAATGGCCTCTGCGGCCTTGGTCTTCATTTTTTTATAATCGAGCGTATTCAGCCGGGGGCCGAACACCTCGGAAATGACGTTCTTCTTTTGGGGCTCACGATTGAGCAGAATGTTTTCCGTGGCAGTAAAGCCGGGGATCAGAGAGAACTCCTGATGCACCATGCCGATACCGGCCTCCAGTGCGTCAAAGGGCGTATTAAAGGTGACTTTTTCACCATTGATGAGGACGTCGCCGCCGTAGCCGCCGGTTTCCCGGATGACGTCCATACCGAACAGGATCTTCATCAGCGTGGATTTACCCGCGCCGTTTTCGCCTGCCAGGCCCAGAACCTCGCCGGCCTTCAGAGTGAAGTTGATGTCCGTCAGGACCTGGTTGCCGAAGAAGTCTTTTTTGATGCCGCGCATCTCCAACAGGGGAGCCGTATTACTTTCCATAAATGATACCCTACCTAATAAGAGGGGAGGAGGGTCGCCCCTCCTCCCCAGTTTTGAATGAGCGAGAAAAAACGCTGCTTATTTCACGGTGAAATACTTCTCGGGAACCTCAACTTCGGTGGAGCCCATGAACCAGCCGGGATCACCCATGATGTAGGTGTCCTGATACACCAAGAAGGTGTTGTCGGCCTTGACGCCGCTGGTGGCGTTGGTGTAGTTGGAGCCGTTCCAGGAAGCCTCGGGAGAGAACTCGTGGTAAGCCTTGGCGATATCGTCAATGTCGCACAGCTCGCTCTCGCCGTTGATGACATTCAGAGCGTGCTGGGCCAGACCGGCAGTGGTGGTGTAGCCGTAGGAGTAAGCCCAGGTACCGAAGCGGCCAGCGCCGCCGGCCTCGCAGATCGCGTCCTCGACCTTGGCCAGAATCTTCTGGAAGTCGCCAGCCTCAGCGGTCAGGTCGATGCCCAGAGCGCCGGGATAGCCCATCAGAGGAGAGGGCAGGTCGGCCTCGATGAAGTAGCCGCCGTACTGCAGCAGTTGCTTGAGCAGAGGCTCAGTGTGAGCGTCGTTGGTGCAGAAGTAAGCGGCCTTCTCGCCGTAGGTCTTGGACCACTCGGGGACCTTCTCCAGAATGTAAGCCTGCGCGCCGGCCACGCCGACGTCAGAGGTGGGATCGGGAGCAGTCTCCATAACGAACTTCATGCCAAACTCCTCGCAGGCGGCCTTCATAACCGCGATACGACGGCTCATGGTCTCATAAGCCAGGTGACGGGGGAAGGAGATGTGCACGAAGGTGTCGCAGCCCAGCTCGTGAGCGGTGCGGATGATCAGATAGCCGCGGGCAACGAAGTCGTTGTTGCACACCAGGTCGGCAGCGGAGCCGATCTCGAGCAGATCCTCATGGGCCTCGCCGGCGATGCACAGGATGTCGGGGCGGATCTCCTTGATCTTACGGAACGCCTCGGTGGTGCCGGGGACGGACTGGTTAACGATGATGGCCTTCATGTCGGCGTCATCAGCCAGGTTCACGATGGTCTGGATGGTGGTCTCCAGCTCCTCGGTGAAGTTATCGGGATAGATGGCCAGCTTGACCATATCCTCACCGTACAGGGCCTGGAAAGCCTCGGCGCCGCGGCGGTCGTCCTCGGACTGAGAAACGGAGCCGGTCACGATGCCGATGTGGACGTTGCCCTCGGTTTTCGTGTCAGCGGTCTCAGAAGGAGTCTCGGTTTTGTTGCTGCCAGTGTTGGGGGTGGGGTTGCTTTTGCCGCAGGAAACCAGGGCCAGGGCCATGGTCAGGGCAAGCAGTGTGCTCAGCAATCTTTTCATACATGCCTCCAATTCGTTTTTTTGCAAGCATTTCACAAGAGACCTGCAAATAGTTGCTATATATGATACCTGAATCATTCGCATTTGTCAACAGAACAGAAGCAAAAAACTGATACTTTTTTCCGTATTACGGACACTTTTCATGAGAGTTATTCCTATTTCCCCTCCAGTTTTCTCGCTGAGCGCTCTATTCATTTTGGGGGATAAAGAATCTGATGCGCATATCAGCTACCCATTCATTTCTATCCATTTTCTTCCCGTGCAGCCCACAAAAGGCCATATTTTTCGAAAAAGTGAAAAAATGGAGCACCGGTCGATCCCGGTGCTCCATTTTTAAATTGTATACAGGCTTAGCCGATGCCGCCGTAAATGGCGCCCAAAATCAGGGCCGCCAGAGAGGCTGCGCAATACACCCACTTGCCCAGAGGATAGAACCAGCCGCTGATGTCCTTCTTGCCGGCGGTGCGGCCCTCGTGGACAGCCGCCAGAGCAGTGTCCTTCTTCATGACCCAGAAGAACATGATACCGGCCAGCAGAGCGCCCAGCGGGCAGATGTAAATGGAGACAACGTCCATCCACTGAGAGGTCCATGGCTGGATGCACAGTGCGATTACGCCGCCCACTGCGCCGATGATGACCACGGACAGCACACGGTTGGTGTGGAGCTTCTCCTGCAGGAAGGCCACGGGAGCCTCATACAGGTTCACGATGGAGCTGACGCCTGCGAACAACACGCAGATGTAGAAGATCATACCCACGATCCGGCCGCCGGGCATGGCGTTGAACACGTTGACCAGATAGACGAACATCAGGCCGGGGCCGCCCTTCATTCCAACGATGCCGTCACCCAGAATGACTGCCATGGCAGGGATGATGACGATGGCAGCCAGCAGAGCGGCGATGGTGTCGAACAGGGCCACGTTGCGAGCAGAGGAAGGCAGATCCTCATCCTTGGGCAGATAGGAGCCGTAGATCACGGAGCCGTTGCCCGCCACAGACAGGGAGAAGAACGCCTGACCGAATGCGAAGACCCAGACCTGAGGATTCAGCAGGCCCTCGGGCTTGAGGGTGAAGATGTACTTGTAGCCCTCGCTGGCGCCAGGCAGGGTGCAGATATAAACGCCCAGGACCACGAACAGGAAGAACAGGGCGGGCATCATGACCTTGTTGGCCTTTTCAATGCCGTTGCCCACGCCGAATGCCATGATGGCCAGAGAGGCCACCAGACCCACGATCAGCCATACGCCATTGCCGATGCCGAAGATACCGTTGCTGAACATCATGCTCAGGGCCTCGCCCAGAGTCTCTGCCTCGGGAGCGGTGCCGCCGAAGGTGCCGCCGATGGTCGCCATATCGGTGCCCATAGCGTACAGGCTGCCGGAAATACCCATCCAGCAGTACTTGAAGATCCAGCTCATGACCACGGTGTAGCCGATAGCCAGCATCATAGAGCCGACGATGGGGAGCGCGCCGATGGCCTCGCCCAGCCGCTTATTACCGGTGCGTTCCTCGGTAGCCTTGCCGAAGGAGATCACGGGGCCGCCCTGCGCCCAACGGCCCAGTGCGAATTCCTCAATGATACCGGTAGAACCGATCAGAAGTACGAACAGGAAGTAGGGGATCAGGAACGTCATGCCCCCGAACTGCTGCACCATGATGGGGAAGCGCCAAATATTACCCATACCAACGGCAGAGCCAATGCAGGCCAGAATAAAGCCCCATTTGCTTTGAAAACCGTCGCGATTTTCCAGAGTTGCGTGTTTGTCTGACATAGTTTGCCCTCCTAAAGACACAGATTGGTGTGATGATCGGATGTGGCACTTTTCAGATCGGCTCACGCCCGATGGGTGGCCGCAAGCGGCGCACCCAAACGGGACGGAACCTATTCAAGCGCCCGGGCGCGATGAAAACTGAGACAAAGGAACTTGCTGGAAATGCTGCGCTGAAATCTTTTTATTTAATTGTATTTCCCGGAATTACTTCTCCTCGTTGGCGTAGGGCTCCAGGAAGGCGTGGAAGTGACGCATGGGCAGCTTGTGGCCCCAGACGATCCGCATGTTGGGGATGGACTCGCGGTCCTCATACAGCGCCTTGACAGCGGCGATGACGTAATCCAGGTGCTCCTGGGTCAGGCGGCTGCGGTCGATGGCGAAACGCACCACATTGGCCAGCTCAGCCTGCTGCTCGGGAGTCTTCAGGTCATATTCCATGGAGAAGTCGCCCAGCTCGGACACGCGGATACCGTAGCGGCGGATCAGCTCCAGAGAGAAGCCAGTGCCGGCGAAGGTGGTATGATCGCGCTTGCCGTCGAAGAACTCATCCATATTGATGTACACAGCGTGGCCGCCGGCGGGGAGAACGACGCCCTTGACGCCGGCCTTGTAGAAGCCCTGTGCCAGGTACTCGCACTGCTGCACGCGGTCATGCATGTAGCCGAAGTCGCAGCTCTCATAGAGGCCGCAGGCCAGAGCCATGATGTCACGGCCGGACATGCCGCCGTAGGAGTCATTGCCGTAGCAGGAGATCTGCTTGACCTTGATGAGCACGCCCACGTCGGTCTTCACGGTGCCGTCCTCGTTGAAGTCGGAGAACTTCTGCCAGAACAGGCCGCGGTCGCGGAAGGCCAGCATACCGCCCATGTTGGCGTGGCCGTCCTTCTTGGCGGACATGGTGAAGGCGTCGCAGTAGGAGAACATCTCGCTGGCGATCTCGGCGATGGACTTGTCGGCGTAGCCTTCCTCGTTCATCTTGATGAAGTAGCAGTTCTCGGCCCAGCGGGCAACGTCGAACACCAGAGGAATGTCATACTTATGCGCCACGCGGTTGATCTCCCGGATGTTGGCCATGGAGACGGGCTGACCGCAGATGGGGTTGTTGGTGATGCAGGTGAACACCAGAGGTACGTTCTCGGGACCCACGGCCTGGATCAGCTGCTCCAGCTTCTCGATGTCCATGTTGCCCTTGAACGGGTTCTTCTCGTAAGAGCCGCCCTCGGGGATCTCATACAGCAGCTCCTTGTTGTACAGGTTGCGGGGGATGGAGCCCATCTGCTTGATGTTGCCCTCGGTGGTGTCGAAGTGGCCGTTGGAGGGGATGGTGAAGACCTTGCCGGGATGACGCTGGGCCAGGATCTTCTTCACGATCTCCATCAGGACGGACTCAGCGGCACGGCCCTGCTGAATGATGAAGGCGTTGGGGCGCTCCATCTGAGCAGCGCCGCCATTGAACAGGCCGCCCTCGTACTCGCAGAGATAGACCTCGTCCATCATCTTCTCGATGTCACGGCAATCGGTGCGGACCAGGTCGATGACCTTCTTCCAGTTCTTCTCGCCGCCGCGCTCGAAAATATCGCGGAAGGTATCCAGCAGCACATAGTAGCCGGTGTTGCGGCCGTAGGCCTCGTCGCCCAGGAACAGGGTCGCCCACTGCTGGTTGGTCATTGCGGTGGTACCGGAGTCAGACAGCATATCCACAGTCAGCATGCCGGAGGGGAATGCAAACTCATTCCAGTGCGTAGCGTTCAGAGCGCGCTCGCGCTGCTCAACGGTAGCCTGAGGAAGATCGCGCACCACATATGCGCAGTGCTGAGGCATCGTCACGTTCAGGGGATAGTGCTTCGCATTCTTGTCCATTTTGTTTACCTCCATAATTTGGCGTTTTCCGCCTGTTTTTTTGGAGATACCCCGGTCGTCGAAGAGCGGACTTCCCATTTCCCGCTCTGCGCCTGGCGGACAGTATCCGATACAAAAGAATCGTGGAGCGGCTCGTTCCAGGCTGCCTGAATAGAACGCCAAGCAGGGATCCTGTCACCGCCCCTTTCCTGTTGTGCGATTATTTTATCATGTTTTTTAAGGGTCGTCAACTTTTATTGCGATTTTTTTGCATATCTTCAATATTTTTTACGCTGTTTAGCTGTTTAAATTTATATATTTTGCACGTTTCCTCGATGGGCGGATAATAATTTTTTCTCATTATTTTTTACTTTGACAATACGACTTTCTCATATATAATATTTTCATAGCCTGAAAACATGCAAAATGAAACGGAGGAATCTTATGACGTCCTCTTCCAACCTGATTCTTCAGCATTACATCAAGCTAACCGAATTTTTGGGAAAAGCGCTGGGTCCCGACTATGAAGTGGCCCTCCACGATCTGACCCGGAAGGACCGTTCCATCATCGCCATCGCCAATAATTATATCAGCGGCCGGGAGGTCGGCGCACCTCTGACCAATATGGCCCTGAGTAGTCTCCGGGACAAGAGCTACGAGCGCATGGACTATCATCTTCACTATTACAGCATCAACGTCAACGGTAAGGACCTCCGATCCAGCACCTTTTTCATCAAGGACAGCGGCAAGCTCATCGGCCTGCTGTGCATCAACTTTGACGACAGCCGCTATCGGGCCATCAGCGACCATATCCTGAAGCTGTGCCACCCGGACCTGTTCGTAACCGATGTGCTGGCACAGCCGCTGCCAGAGAGTGAAGATGACATATCCGCCCGATCCTCCCCGGAAAAATTCCGCAACTCCGCAGATGCGGTGGCTTTGGACGCCATCAACCGGGAGTTGGAACGGATGGGGGTCACGCCCGGCCACCTCACCCACAGCGAGCGGCTTCAGGTCATCACTTCTCTGGAATCCGCCGGCATTTTTCTGCTGAAGGGCGCCATTAAAAGCGCCGCGGCCGCCCTCGGCTGTTCCACCGCCAGCATTTACCGCTACCTCTCCCAGATCAACCCCTCTGACTAAGCCCGAAAGCACTGAAAAGGCCGAAGTGTACCCCTTAATTTATATGTGTATCAAAATCACCTCCGCCGAAAACGACGGAGGTGATTTGATTCTTTATGTTCCGCTCTCGCCGTAGTTGCTCAGCACGCGGGCAGAGGGATCGTTGACGTCGCAGCCCTTCCAGCTCTTATTTGGCATCCAGAAGTCCTTCACCATGGGGGCCTGGCCGGGATAGTACTTCTCGAAGATCTCCCGGTACAGCAGGGATTCCTTGGTGAACGGCTGGGCAAAATCGTATTTCTTCCGCTTTTCCTCAAACTCGGCGTCGGTGTACTTGGTCTCGGCGTACTCCTTCAGGTCGTCCACCATGGAGTGGCCCACGGCGTCGGAGAAGGCGGCCTTCTGGCGCCAGAGGATGTCGTCAGGCAGCAGGTGGTCCTTTTCAAAGGCGTGGCGCAGAAGGTACTTACCCATGTCATAGGTATTGACCTTCATGGCCGGGTCGATGCTCATGACATACTTCACGAAATCCAGATCACCGAAGGGCACCCGGGCCTCGATGGAGTTGGCGGAAATGCAGCGGTCCGCCCGGAGCACATCGTACATATACAGCTCATCCACCCGCTTCTTGGCCTCCTGCTGGAAGGCCTCGGGAGAGGGGGCAAAGTCGGTGTACTTGTAGCCGAAGAGCTCGTCGCTGATCTCGCCGGTCAGCAAGACCCGGATATCCGTCTGCTCATGGATGGCCTTGCAGCAGAGGTACATGCCCATGCTGGCCCGGATGGTGGTGATGTCATAGGTCCCCAGCAGGGAGATCACCTCCTCCAGCGTATCCAGCACCTGCTGGCGGGTCATATATACCTCGGTATGGTCCGCGCCGATGTAATCCGCCACTTCTCTGGCGTATTTCAGATCAATGGCATCCTTGTCCATTCCGATGGCGAAAGTACGGATCTTCTTCCCCAGCACCAGCGCGCTGATGGCGCACACCAGAGAGGAATCCAGGCCGCCGGAGAGCAGGAAGCCCAAAGGGGCGTCGGCGTCCAACCGCTTATCCACACCGGCGATCAGCTTGTTGCGGATGGTACGGCAGACAGTCTCCAGATCGTCATGGCAATACTCCGTAACGGTGGTCAGGTCGGCGTAGCGGACAAACTTGCCGTCTGCGTAATAATGCCCCGGCGGGAAGGGACAGACCTCCTTGCAGAGGCCGATAAGGTTCTTGGCCTCGCTGGCGAACACGATGCCGCCGTCATCCAGATAGCCGTAGAACAGCGGCCGGATGCCGATGGGGTCCCGGGCGGCGATGAGGGAATCCGTCTTGTGGTCATAGATGATCATGGCAAACTCCGCGTCCAGCTTGGCAAACATAGAAAGGCCGTATTCCCGGTACAACGGCAGAATGATCTCGCAGTCGCTGCCGCTCTTGAATTCGTAGCCCTTCTCCGTCAGCTGCCGCTTCAGGGGACGGAAGCCGTACAACTCCCCGTTGCACACCACCATATCGCCGTCCAGCTCAAAGGGCTGCATGCCGGCCTCGGTCAGGCCCATGATGGCCAGCCGGTGGAAACACAGCCAGCCAGAGCCGGTGTCCATGATCTTGGACATATCGGGTCCCCGGGAGAGTGTTCGGTCGAAATACTCCCAAATCTCATGCTTGTCCAGTTTCTTCGTGGAAAATCCCATAATTGCGCACATAAAAAAGCACCTCCGGAAAAAATAAAAGCAGCGAACGATCCTAAAATTTTAGGACGAATCGCTGCCGCATCCGTGGTGCCACCTAACTTGCTGATTCAAAATCAGCCCCTTTGCGGGGTTCCAACAAACCCCTGTGCTTTAACGCCGCACGCCGCGTCTCTCCTACTGGGCTGCCGCCGTTCAGATCGCTGCTCCCGAGTGTTATTCCCGCCGCCCCGTTGTACCGGGCTTTCACCGTCCCCGGCTCGCTGTGACCGTTTGGCCACGGTACTTGTCTCGATCCACGCATTTCAATATGGCCGGAGCGTTGACCCGCTCCGAAATTGATGGACTGATTATAGCCCCGCGCAGTTTATCCGTCAAGATTTCAGATGTCAAATTTTCCGCGCTTTTCCTACCAATTTTATGTGTATTTACAACAAGGACAGTTGTTTCTCTTGACACCCCTCTTTAAATGTGTCATGCTGAAAAAAATGACACAGGAGGGATCAATATGCAGAGGATCAGCTGGATCGGCGTAGGCATCATGGGGAAAGCCATGGTGCGGAACCTGATGAAAGCGGGCTACGAGGTCCACATTTATGCCCGTCACCCGGAAAAAGTGGCAGACGTGGTATCCGAGGGTGCCGTACCCCACGGCAGCATTGCGGAGTGCGTAAAGGCCAGCGAGGTGGTCATCACCATGGTGGGCTTCCCCAAGGATGTGGAGGAGGTCTACTTTGCCCCCGGCAATATTCTGGACAGCGCCGCCAAGGGCATGGCGCTCATCGACATGACCACCACCAGTCCCACCCTGGCCCAGCGGATCTACCAAGAGGGCGCCGCCCGGGGACTGCGAGTGCTGGACGCCCCCGTCACCGGCGGTGACAGCGGGGCCCGTGCTGGAACGCTTTCCATTCTGGTAGGCAGCGATCAGGCAGATTTCGACGCTTGCCTCCCCATTTTCCAGGCAATGGGCACTAACATCACCTATTTCGGTTCCGCAGGCTGCGGCCAACACGCCAAAATGGCCAATCAGATCATGATCGCCGGGGCGCTTTCCGGCGTGTGTGAGGCTCTGACCTACGCCAAGGCGGAGGGGTTAGACGGGAATACTTTGCTGGGCGCCGTATCCACCGGAGCCGCTGGCAGCAAGCAGCTGGACTTTCAGGGCAAGAAGATCCTGGCAGGTGACTTTGCCCCCGGCTTCTTCATGAAGCACTTTGTGAAAGATATGCGCCTTGCGGAAGAGGAAGCAGAAAACGCCGGGCTGGATCTGAATGTTTTGCAGCAGGCGCTTTCCAACTGTCAATCCCTGATTGACCGGGGCTGCGGTGATCTGGGCACCCAGGCTCTGATCAAATTCTACGAAAAATAACAGATGAAAGCAGGAGGCACAGCGTCAATGCTGTGCCTCCTGTTCATTCCGTCTGTCAATCTGTCTCCTTGGGAACCGGTTGAATTTCCAAATAATAATGGGGCTGGTTTGGGTCCAACTTCACCTCCGTAACGCCATTTTCCGGATCAAAACCGATGTTCTGGCCTGTGATTTGGACGTTTTCTGCATGGGTAACGGAGGCTGTCTGGGCCGTGAAGGCCAGAGTGGAATCCAGCGTGGTCATCAGATCATATCCCTGTAAATTCCGATGCTCTGAGCCGGAGCAGGCAAAGTCAAAGCTGGGGGCCTTCCAGTACTGCGCCGTGACCTCCGCCGTACCGCCAGTCGGAACGGTAACCTCCGTTTTCAGATACAGTACCCGATCCACAGACAGCACCTCGTCCATCAGCTCATCCAGCCGTCCGCTGTCATAACGGTCCACCGGTTTATCCGACAACAGGCCGTATTGCTCCAACGCCCGCTCCGCCAGCAAGCAATAAGTTTCCGGGTTCAAAACCTCCGCCGCCTCGCTGAGCCAGCCGTAATAGCCGGGATTTTTTTCCATTGTGTCAAGGATCTCCCGACACAGGGTCAGCAGCACCTCATGAAGCGTGGTCTCACTCCGGGTAACGGTACAGGAAACACCGTCGATCTCCTCGCCGGGATCGCAGCCGCCGTCCTGGTAGCCTTGCAGAACATAGCCGTCCAGATCATCACCCACAACGATCAGCTTCTTGTCGGTTTTACTCCGCCGCTTCCCGTTAGGTACAAAATAGCTGTAAGTGACCTCTCCGGTGCGCTCATCCCAGCCGTACCCCTCAAAGCCGTGGGACAGCACCGTGGTACGGGTGTCATCCGCCGTAAACGTCACCGCCTGGGTAGCCGCCTGATACTGTTCCGTGGGCGCTTCAAAATCCGTAAAGGTGTAGACCGTGACCGGCATATCCGCCGGTGTATGCGTCCCGGTGGCCGCTTTCCGGTAACCGCCGCCGTCCAGAAGCGTCTGATAATCCGTCCATTGGCTGGGATACCGCAGATTCAGGGTAGAAGTGTCACCGCCGCCGGCGCCGCCAAAGCCACCCGCATAATCGCCGATGACCAACTCCTTCTCCGCTTTCTCTCCGTTCACCGTCAGGCCGGGATCTATGGAAAGCAGATCCCTGATCCCGCCCACAATGGGATACAGCAGGGTCAGCGTCACATCCGTATCGGTTGGATTGCCGAGGATATAACCGTCCGTTATCGCCGCGCCCCACTGAGAATCGTACCCCTCCGGGTCTGTCCGGGGGGTAAAATCCCAATCCGTGTGGCGTTCCGCCGTCACGCCGGGATTTTCGTCTGCCGTGGTCAGGGGCAGCACCGGCCCGGCGTAGGACATGAATACTGCTGTGTCCGCAGCGCTGTCCGCATTATTGATCCCACTGCCGCCTGCGCTGGCTCCATGACCGCGAAAGCCGCCGGTAACCAGATAGGCGGCTCCCGCCCCGCAGAGCACCATCAAGCAGGCCGCCGCAGCCGCATACCGCCGCCAGACGGGCCGCTTTTTCGCAGGGGTCTCAGCGGCCGCCTCGATCAGACCCTCATCCACCAAACCGATGGCCCGGAACAATCGCTCGGCTTTCATACCACGATCCCCTCCTTTTCCAAAAATGCCCGCAGGGCCTTTCTCGTGCGGAACAGGGCAGATTTTACCCGGCTCTCGCCGCAATCCAGACGCTTTGCGATGGCGGCGATATCCTCGCCGTACCAATAGCGCCGCAGGAAGATATACCGGTTATCCGCCGTCTGTCCCCGCAGAAACGCGCTGACACATTCCGCCAAAACCCGCTCCTCCGCCGCCTGCTCCGGTCCCCGATGGTCGGGGATGCACTCGTCCAGTTCCCCCAGCAGCGTCTCCATACCCGCGCCCCGGCTTTGGGTCCGCCCCGCCTTCCAGCGGTCCAGTGACAGGTTCCGGGTGATCCGCCCCAGCCAGGCCCGAAGTGCGCCTGGTCGCTCCGGCGGCATGGCGTTCCAGGCCCGGAAATAGGTATCGTTGACGCACTCCTCTGCATCGTGATGGCTGCGGAGGATATTCCAGGACAGAGCATGGAGAAAGCTGCCGTACTTCCCGGCGGTAGCCGTAATGGCTCCCTGATCCCGGTCCCAGTAGAGGTCAATGATCTGCGTATCGTCCATAGCCGCGCCTCCTTTTTGTCTCTCTGTCCATATAGACGAGAAATCCGTGCGTTCCGTCGCGTAAAAAGCAAAAAATTCTCCGGGGAATCTTCCCCGGAGAATATGGTATCAGATTTTCATACCGGCATCAACCGTTCAGCGGCCCGCCGCGTTCTGATAAGGGTCCAGGAAGGGGGTCGGTGCCTTCCGATAGGTAGCCAGACTGACCCCGACCAATGCAGCAGCGCAGGCAATGGCGCCGGGGACCGTAGGCCCGAGGCCGAAGGGCACCCCCGCCAGTTTCCAGCCTACACAGACCGTGAAACCCGCCACCATACCGGCGATGATGCCGGCCTTGGTGGCCTTTTTCCAATACAGCGCCGCAAATGCCGGCAGTCCCGCCGCCGCCGCGTAAAAGCTCCACGCGAACATCAGGATGCTGTAAGCGTTTTTGATGTACAGGGCGATCACCAGCGCTCCCAAGGGTAGGATCACCGCGAACACGCGGGTCAACCGCAGTTCCTTTTTCTCAGAAATATTGGGATTGAACACCTTATAAATATCGTGGACGCAGGTCTGTACGGAGACGATCAGGTAGCTGTCCGCCGTAGACATGATGACGGACAGAATCCCCGCCAGTGCCAGACCCGTCAGGCCCACCGGTAGGATCTCAATGGCCAGAGCCGGGACCACCGCGTCCGTAGAGCCGTACTGGGCCAGTTTTTCCGCCGGCACCAGCTGATGTGCCACCACGCCCATGAACCACACCAGTGGAATGGTAAGTCCATAGGCCAGAGTCCCCAGGAACAGGCCCTCCTTGGCCGCTTTCTGGCTCTTGGCAGCGAAGGCCCGCTGCCACATTTCCGCTCCCGCCAGGGTAAAGACGAAATAGGTAATGATATCGCCCACGATGCCGCCATCCAGATAGGGCTTTGCCAATTCCGGAGCAAGTCCCTCCAAAAAGACGGACAAGCCACCCAGCTTAACCAGAGATGCCGAGGGGATCAGAATGTAGACAAACAGGATCAGCATGACAAACTGGAATACATCCGTATAGATCACGCCGAACAGGCCGGAGGTGGCCGTATAGACTATAAACACGACACAGGCGATGAGTGCGCCCATCTCGTAGGAAATTCCGATCTCATTGCCCAGCATATTGATGATGGTGGCGGTGGCCGTCACCTGCGAGGCCACAGTGCCCATCATGGTAAAGGCGATCAGGCCGCCTAAAATCACCTTGGTGGTCTTGCCGAAGCGCTGCTCAAAAAGGTCCGGGATTGAGGTCACATGGAACGTAGTGCCCACTGCGGAGATCCGCCCGGCAAAGCCGGAGAAAATAAACATACCCAGGAGATAGGGCAGTGCCGTCATAATGGCCTTGAAGCCGCTGGAATAGGCCACGCCCGCCCGGCCCATAAGGCCGCTGCCGCCAATGATGGTGGCGCACACGGTAGCCATCAGCACCAGTGGACCGAAGGACCGGCCGCCCAGATAGTAGTCGTCCATGCTCTGAACTTTCTTGACCACCACCACGCCGATCAAAACCATGGAAATCAGGTAGGCTGCGATGATGATGAGGTCGATTGCGTGAAGTTGATTGTGAACCATAGGCTGCTCCTTTCCGATCAGGGACCCATACCGGATCCGGTTTTCTGCTCCGTGTTCAGGAAGCGTTCCACCGCCTCCTTCGCTTTCTTTTCGCCCACAAAAATAACGATATCCCCGGCATACAGCTCCGCGTAGGGGCCGGGGGAAAGAATATCCGTGGTGCCCCGGCGGATGGCAGCCACCGTAGCGCCGGTCGCCTGCCAGAATCGCAGGTCACCCAAATTTTTTCCGATGCCGTACCAGCCCTCCGGCACCCGGCAGCTAAACGTAGGCAGCGTCTCCGCCGGTTGAACAGGATAGAGGGTATCCTCCAGAATACTCTGGCACAGTTCCCCCATGCGGCGGTTCAGCGCCTCCTTTTCCTCGATCAGTTCCCGCAGCTTCCGGCGTTTGCTCATCAGATCCGCCCGGTTCTCAAAATTTCGCAGATAGCGCTTGGCGTTGTCCGCAGAGAGCACATATACGCCGCTCTGCTCCTTCACCGCCACCACCCGCATATCACTGAGAAGCTGGATGGCCCGCCGGACAGTCTCCGGCGACACCTCGTATTCCGATGAGAGCTTGGACCGACCGGAGATTTTTTCCCCTTCCCGCAGTTCTCCCGCCGCGATCCGCTCAGCCACAGAGATTGCGATTCGCATATACTGGGTCAATCCGTCATTGTCCATAAAGCTCACCCCTTTATTCATACGCCTATTATACAAACTGACAACCTTGATTGCAAGAAAAGTTTTTAGTTTTTTACAAAATTTTTACGTCACTTTACGCAACACGAATCCATTTCAATTTCCCTTTTACACAGCTCTTAGAAAACGTGCCCAGTCCCATAGGCTGTCTTGCCGGTCATACGCCCGTCATTGCAAAAAACAGAGGTATGCATCAAATCAACGCATACCTCTAAAATTAAATAGGTGTCAGCGGAAGCTAATCAGGGCCTTCCGTCTTTTGATCTTAACTCATCATGCCTTATTTTCCACGGTTCCGGGCCCGGCGGGCCGTGGAGGAACCGATTCCCAGCTCGATCCGATATTTTGCCACAGTGCGGCGGGCCAGAAAAATCCCCTCCTCCGCCAGCAGGTCGCAAAGTGCCTGATCGCTGAGAGGATGGCTGGAATCCTCATCCTTGAAGCGAAGCAGCATCCGCTGCTTCACCGCCTGACGGGACAGTCCTTGCTGTCCCACCGCCCGACTGAAAAAGTATCGCAGCGGATAGATTCCCTGACGGCATTGCAGGTATTTATCCCGCACGGCCCGGGAAACGGTGGAAGGGTGCAGGTCCAGCGTCTCCGCCAGGGAGGACAGCTTCATGGGTGACAGTTCCACAGTCTGTCCGGAAAAGAAGGATCTCTGCGCGTCCAGGATGGCCTGCGCGCAGCGGCGCAGGGTGCTGCCCCGGCGTTCCAGGCTGTCCAGCAGCCATTTGGTCTGCCGCAGTTTCTCCTTTAAATAAGTGCGGGCCTCCGGATCGTCACTCTCCTTGGCCATACTGCTGTAATAAGGGTTCACAGTGACCTTTGGAAGATAGTATTCGTTCAGCAGCACCTGCAATTCCCCTTCCAGCTCCACCACGAACACGTCCGGCCGGACGTAGAGGGTCGGCTCTGCCGGCTGAAACGCCTGACCGGGGTGAGGATTCAAGGCAGCGATAGCCTTCTCCGCCGCCTGAATTTCAGAGATGCTGGCCCCAAGTGCCTTGGTGATGGGTCCATAGTGGCTGCGGCTCAGTTCCGTGAGGAACCGTGCGGCAATATCCATGGCATAGGGAACGTTATCCTTCCGGCGGCTCAGCTGAAGCACCAGACACTCCGACAGGTCCCGGGCGCCCACGCCGGCAGGCTCCAAGGACTGAATCATATCCAGTGCCTGATCTACCATCGTCTGGGGGATCTTCATTTCTATCAGGCCGTCCAGATCCTCCTGTGTCAGATATCCGTCCTCGTCCACCAGCTCCGCCATATATTTACACAGGGCCAGCATGGGCTTCGGCAGTCGTTTCCGTTCCAGCTGATCGCAGAGAAACGCAGACAGGCTGTCCAGTTCCTTATCAGTCGCCCCCGGCTCCGGGGGACCGTCCTCCTCATGGGCAAAGGAGGTCCCAAAGGTCCCCGCGTCCAGCCAACTGGCTTTCTGACGCAGCTCCGCGTAGGCAGAGCGAAGCTCTGAGGCTTCCGAAAGCTCCAAGGTGGGATTCTCCTCGGAGAGCTTCCCCAGATAGTCCAGCAGCTCCTGAGAATTCATCTGCAAGACTTCCATGGATTGCAGTAGCTGCGGCGTCAGCTTCAGCTCCTGCCGCAGTTCTGTTTTTAAAGAAATGAGATTCATAACAGCTTCATTCCTTCCGGTCCTTCACATATTTGGCGATTTTCCGGACAGCGGTGGCCTGAGAGATGCCCAGTTCCTTCGCCACAGCCACCGTGGTGCCGCAGCGGCGGTAGGAATCCCGGATGATCTGTCCCTCGAAGGCATCCATCCGCTCCGCCAGAGTCCCCTCCTGAGAGGGGAGGTCCGGTGCGCTGCCGCCGCTGTTGTATTCCAGCGGCAGGGCCGTAATGTCCAAAATCGGATTCTGGGCGGTGATGACCAGCCGTTCCATCAGGTTTTCCAGCTGACGCACATTGCCGGGCCAGGGATATTGCTCCAGAAAGGCCACAAACCGGGGACTTAACGCCAGCTGCTTGCCGTATTCCTTGCAGAACCGCTCCAAAAACTGATGCGCCATAGGCAGGATATCCTCAGGGCGCTGCCGCAGAGGGGGAATGTGGACCCGGATGACGTTCAGCCGGTAGAAAAGGTCCGAACGGAACAGCCCCCGCTGCACCTCCTCCTCCAGATTGCGGTTAGTGGCCACCAACAGACGGAAATCCAACTCAATGCGCTTGGTACCGGACACCCGCTCGATGGTCTTTTCCTGAATGAGCTGCAACAGCTTAGATTGAATATGAGGTGGCAGCTCTCCGATCTCATCCAGAAACAGGGTGCCGTGGTTGGCCAGTTCGATCTTACCAATCTTACCGGCAGAGGCCGCGCCGGTAAAGGCTCCCTTTTCATAGCCGAACAGCTCGGATTCAATGAGGTTTTCATGGAGCACCGCGCAGTTGACCTCGATAAAGGGGCCGTTGGCCCGGTTGCTGATGGCGTGGATGGCCTTGGCCACTGCGCTTTTGCCCACGCCGGTCTCCCCGGTGATGAGAATATTGGCCTTCGTGTTGGCGGTATTCAGGATCAGTGTCCATAACCGCTGCATGGCAGGGCTCTTCACCACCAGATCCGTGGCGGTGGCCCGGAGCCGCAGTTCCGCGATCTCCTGCGTATACTGCTGCAAGGAGTCCTGTAAATGCCGGTAGTTCTGCTGAATGGTGTTGATCTGCTCCATGGACACCGTGTTGAAGCACACGGCATATTTCAGCACACCGTTTTGGTCAAACAGCGGAATTCCCACCGTCATGACATTTTTATGGGTGTGGTTGATGGTCTGGGTGGCGGTGATCTTTTTCTTCTGCCGGATGACCTCCGCAGTGATACAGGGCCGGAAGGTCCCGTTCGCTTCCAGATCAAAAGCCGACTTACCCACGATGGAATCGTGGGTAAAGCCAAAGTTCCGCTCATAGTTCTCACTGACTCGGAGAATGATGCCGTCTGCGTCAGAGAGCATCATATCGTCTGCCAGGACCAGATTGTTTTTGGGGCTGAGGATATCGAAAAGTCCCTCCAGATTGATATTTTCCTCAAAGAAATGAGGAAGGTCAGGTGTATGCGCCATGAGAGTACCTCCCGCATGTGATCTATTCATTTTTGATTATAGCATATTCAAAAGCGAATAGAAAGGGCCAGTGCCAAGTTTCTTCTGTATCTTTTGTAAAAAAATAACCGCCGGCTTTCGTGGTTCTTGCCGAAAGGATGTCCTGCGCAGGGAAAAATATATGCGCATCCAGCCTATTCATTTTTGAATAGTGCCCGAATGAGGTCGCTGAAAAGAGGAAAATTCCGCCGAAATCCCCCGATTTTTTTGTCAAACCCGCACAGTTGAATGCTCCATTTTTGTGAAAAACATCTTGCCAATCTTGGCACATAAATTGCTATATTACTCACTGTACAACCATGGATAGGCTGACGGGTGCAGCTGGACCCACATCTCCGTCAGCACAGACGCTTACATATTATTTTTGAGGAGGAATCTACTTATGTATCAGACCCTTCGTTATGAAAAGCAGGAAAACATCGGCATTCTCACCATCAATCGTCCCGAGGCGCTGAACGCACTGAACTCCACCGTCATCGGCGACCTGGAGCAGGCCATCACCGAGGTGGAGAAGGACGCCGAGCTGGGCGCTCTCATCATCACCGGCGAGGGCCGTTCCTTTGTGGCCGGTGCCGACATCGGCGAGCAGCTCCCCCTGGATGTGGCCGGCGGCCGCAAGTGGGGCCAGCGGGGCAGCGCCCTGATGCGCCGCATTGAGAAGCTGGAGATCCCCACCATCGCTGCTGTCAACGGCTTCGCTCTGGGCGGCGGCTGCGAGCTGGCCATGAGCTGCGACATCATCCTGGCTGCCGGCCCCAACGCTGAGGGCAAGGGCGGCGCCAAGTTCGGCCAGCCCGAGGTTGGCCTGGGCATCACCCCCGGCTTCTCCGGCACCCAGCGCCTGCCCCGCCGCGTGGGCATCGCCAAGGCCAAGGAGCTGATCTTCTCCGGCAAGGTCATCGGCGCCGCTGAGGCTGAGAAGATCGGCCTGGTCAACGCCGTGTATGCTCCCGAGGAGCTGATCCCCGGTGCCATCGCCATGGCCAAGTCCTTCACCGCCAACGCTCCCATCGCCGTGAAGTATTCCAAGGCCTGTATCGACCGCGGCATGCAGATGGACATTGACGACGGCATCGCTCTGGAGAACGAGCTGTTCGCCATGTGCTTCGCCACCGCCGACCAGAAGGAAGGCATGAGCGCCTTCGTTGAAAAGCGCAAGGAAAAGCACTTCCAGAACAAGTAAGTTAGACTCCGTATCCATCGCTTAAAAAATTTCTGACAAAAGAGGAATTTACAGCATGAAAAAAGTACGTGTCATTACCGCTGAGGAAGCGGCCCTGATGGTCAAGGACGGTGACACCGTCTCCACCGGCGGCTTCGTTAGCTGCGCCTGCCCCGAGGCGCTGACCAAGGCTCTGGAAAACCGTTTTGTGGAAACCGGCCATCCCCGCGACCTGACTCTGTTCTTTGCAGCCGGTCAGGGCCACCGGGACGGCACCGGCGGCGACCACTTCGGCCACGAGGGTATGTGCAAGCGGGTAGTCGGCGGTCACTGGGACCGCGCCGCTAAACTGGGCGAGCTGGCTCTGGCCAACAAGCTGGAGGCCTATAACCTGCCTCAGGGCGTCATCACCCACATGTACCGCGACATCGCCGCCCACAACATCGGCACCATCACCCACGTTGGCCTGAACACCTTCGTAGACCCCCGTCACGAGGGTGGCAAGCTCAACGAGTGCACCAAGGAAGACCTGGTGAAGCTAGTGAACATTGACGGTGAGGAGCGCCTGCTCTACAAGCCCATCCCCATCAATGTGTGCCTGGTCCGCGGCTCCTACGCCGATGAATACGGCAACTGCACCGTCCACCGCGAGATCGGCCCTCTGGACGTCACCGCCCAGTGCCAGGCCACCAAGAACTCCGGCGGTATCGTCATCGTCCAGGTGGAAAAGATCGTCCAGGGCGGCACCCTGGACCCCCGTCTGGTGAAGATCCCCGGCATCTATGTGGATGCCATCGTGGTGGGTTCTCCCGAGGAAAACAACCAGTGCCTGGGCATGCCCTATGACGGAGCTCTCTCCGGTGAGTTCCGCATCCCCGTGGACGATATCCCCCCCATCCCCATGGACGCCAAGAAGATCATCGCCCGCCGGGCCGCTATGGAGCTGCCTCAGGACGCCATCGTGAACCTGGGTACCGGCGCTCCCGAGAAGATCGCCAACGTCTGCGCTGAGGAGGGCATCTCCAACAAGATGACTCTGACCGTGGAAGCCGGCTCCATCGCCGGTGTGCCCTACGGCGGCACCCAGTTCGGCGGCGCAGCCAACTCCATGGCCATTCTGGACCACAACGTCCAGTTCGACTTCTATCAGGGCGGCGGCCTGGATGTGGCCTTCCTGGGCCTGGCCGAGACCGCTCCCAACGGCGACCTGAACGTTTCCAAGTTCGGCACCCGTCTGGCCGGCGCCGGCGGCTTCATCGACATTACCCAGAACGCCAAGAAGGTCGTTTACTGCGGCACCTTTACCGCCAAGGGCCTCAAGACCGAGTGCAAGGACGGCAAGCTGGTCATCACCCAGGAGGGTGCCAAGAAGAAGTTCGTCAACAAGGTAGAGCAGATCACCTTCTCCGGCGATTACGCCAACAAGGTGCACCAGCCCGTTCTGTACATCACCGAGCGCGCCGTGTTCGAGCTGCGGCCCGAGGGCGTGACGCTGGTGGAGATCGCCCCCGGCATTGACCTCCAGACCCAGGTTTTGGATCAGATGGAGTTCATGCCCAAAATCGCCGATGACCTGAAGCTCATGGATGAGCGCATCTTCCGTGAGGAACTGATGGGTCTGGCTAACGATTAAACATCCCTCTAAGGGGGGAGCGATCCCCCCTTAGTCCCCAAATCAATTAGGAGGATAACAAAAAATGGCATTGATGACCCCCCAAGAATACATTGAGTCCCTGCGGAAGCTGAACACCCGCGTCTACATGTTCGGCGAGAAGATCGAGAACTGGGTGGATCACCCCATGATCCGCCCCTCCATCAACTGCGTGGCCATGACCTACGCTCTGGCTCAGGATCCTCAGTACGCTGAGCTGATGACCGTGAAGTCCAGCCTCACCGGTCACACCATCAACCGCTTCACCCACCTGCATCAGTCCACCGAGGACCTGATGAACAAGGTGAAGATGCAGCGTCTGCTGGGCCAGAAGACCGCTTCCTGCTTCCAGCGCTGCGTGGGCATGGACGCCTTCAACTCCGTCTTCTCCACCACCTATGAGATCGACGAGAAGTACGGCACCCATTACCATGAGAACTTCAAGAAGTTCCTGACCTATGTGCAGGACAACGACCTCACCGTGGACGGTGCTATGACCGACCCCAAGGGTGACCGTTCCAAATCTCCCAGCCAGCAGGCTGATCCCGACATGTACGTTCATGTTGTGGAGCGCCGTCCCGACGGCATCGTGGTCTGCGGTGCCAAGTGCCACCAGACCGGCTCCATCAACTCCCACTGGCACATCTTCATGCCCACCATCTCCATGGGTGAAGCCGATAAGGATTGGGCTGTCAGCTTTGCCTGCCCCACCGACGCCGAGGGTATGTACATGATCTACGGCCGTCAGTCCTGCGACACCCGGAAGATGGAAGAGGACGCCTCTATCGACGTGGGCAACGCCAAGTTCGGCGGCCAGGAGGCTCTGGTGGTTCTGGACCATGTGTTCATCCCCAATGAGTACATCTTCCTCAACGGTGAGTATGAGTTCGCCGGTATGATCGTGGAGCGCTTCGCCGGTTATCACCGTCAGTCCTACGGCGGCTGCAAGGTGGGCGTGGGCGACACCCTGATCGGTGCCGCTGCTCTGGCCGCTGAGTACAACGGCGTGGAGAAGGCCTCCGCCGTCAAGGACAAGCTCATCGAGATGACCCACCTGAACGAGACCCTGTTCTGCTGCGGCATCGCCTGCTCCGCTCAGGGCTTCAAGACCAAGGCGGGCAACTATCAGATCGACCTGCTGCTGGCCAACGTCTGCAAGCAGAACGTCACCCGCTTCCCCTATGAGATCGTCCGTCTGGCAGAGGACATTGCCGGCGGTCTGATGGTCACCATGCCCTCTCAGGTGGACTTCCACAGCGATATGGTTGTTGGCCGGAACGGCGAGACCATCGGCCAGATCTGCAACAAGTTCTTTGCCGCTCGCGAGGGTGTTTCCACCGAGAACCGTCAGCGCATCATGCGCTTCATCGAGAACCTGTGCCTGGGCGCTGCCGCTGTGGGTTACCGCACCGAGTCCATGCACGGTGCCGGTTCTCCCCAGGCCCAGCGCATCATGATCGCCCGTCAGGGCAACATCCAGGGCAAGAAGCAGCTTGCTAAGGACATCGCCGGCATTGTGGACTGATTCTGAGGCGGGTTGATCCCCCTCGGACACGCTGCCCCTGACGCGCCCAGCGGTGGGCATGCCGTCCCGCGGGCAGCAGCGTTCTGACCGGGCAGCGCCCGGTCAGAACAAATGATAAACTGTGATATCTGTCCCTGCGACATATCAATATAGCCTTTCCAAAATTTACATAAAAGGAGAAAGCATTATGGATTTCAATCTGAGCCCTGAGCATCTGTTGATCCGGAAGATGATGGCTGAGTTCACTGAGAACGAAGTGAAGCCCATTGCTGCCGAGACCGACGCCAAGACCCTCTATCCCCGCGAGAACATCGAGAAGCTGTTCGACCTGGGCGTGATGGGCATGTGCATCCCCAAGGAGTACGGCGGACAGGGTGCTGACCCTCTGGCCAGCGCCATCTGCATCGAGGAGCTGTCCAAGCAGTGCGCCTCCACCGGCGATATCGTAGCCACCCACAACGGCCTGTGCTGCGACCCCATCCTGACCCACGGCACCGAGGAGCAGAAGGCCAAGTATCTGCCCATGCTGTCCACCGGTCACAAGGTCGGCGCCTTCGCTCTGACTGAGCCCAACGCCGGTTCCGACGCTTCCAAGGGCCAGACCGAGGCCAAGCTGGAGGGCGACCACTATGTGATGAACGGCTCCAAGATCTTCATCACCAACGGCTATGTGGCCGATGTGTTCGTGGTCTTTGCCATGACCGATAAGTCCAAGGGCACCAAGGGCATCTCCGCCTTCATCGTGGAGTCCTCCTTCCCCGGCTTTTCCGTCGGCAAGCACGAGGAGAAGATGGGCCTGCACGGCTCTCCCACGGCTGAGATCGTGTTCACCGACATGATCGTCCCCAAGGAGAACATGCTGGGCCGCGAGGGCAAGGGCTTCAACATCGCCATGCAGACCCTGGACGGCGGCCGTATCGGCATTGCCGCTCAGTCCCTGGGTATTGCCGAGGGTGCTCTGGAAGAGGCCAAGGCCTACACCAAGGGCCGTGTCCAGTTCGGCAAGCCCATCAGCAAGTTCCAGAACACCCAGTTCACCTTCGCTGACATGGAGCTGGGCTGCGAGGCCGGTCGTCTGCTGACCTACCAGGCCGCCATGAAGAAGGGTTCCGGTGAGCGCTACACCAAGGAGGCCGCCATGGCCAAGCTGTTCTGCTCTGAGCACGCTATGAAGACCACCACCAAGGCGCTGCAGATGTTCGGCGGCTACGGCTACACCAAGGATTATCCCATGGAGCGCATGATGCGCGACGCCAAGATCACGGAGATCTACGAGGGCACCAGCGAGGTCCAGCGTATCGTCATCTCCGCCAACATGGGCCTGTAAGGAGGAGAAGTCGAAATGAAGATTTATGTTTGTGTCAAGCAGGTACCCGATACCTCCGGCAAGGTGGCTGTCAATCCCGACGGCACTCTGAACCGTGCTTCCATGCAGACCATCACCAACCCCGATGATATGAACGCTGTTGAGGCCGCCCTGAAGCTGAAGGACGCCACCGGCTGCAAGGTCACCGTTGTCACCATGGGCCCCCCTCCCGCTGCCGGTATGCTGCGTGAGCTGATGGCCATGGGCGCTGACGAGGGCGTGCTGGTTTCCGCCCGTGAGTTCGGCGGTTCCGATACCTACGCTACCTCCCAGATCCTGGCCGCCGCTCTGAGCACCCTGGGTGTTGAGAAGGACGATATCGTGATGTGCGGCCGTCAGGCTATCGACGGCGATACCGCTCAGGTCGGTCCCCAGATCGCTGAGAAGCTGCACCTGCCCCAGGTCACCTACGCCGCCGACATCAAGAAGGACGGCGACACCATCACTGTCCAGCGCATGCTGGAGGATGGCTACATGACCATCAAGGTCCAGACTCCCTGCCTGCTGACCTGCATCAAGGAGCTGAACAACCCCCGCTATATGTCCATCGGCGGCATCCTGTCTACCTACAGCAAGCCCCTGACCACTCTGGGCTATGAGGACCTGAAGGATCATCCCCTGATCGACGCTACCACCATCGGCCTGAAGGGCTCTCCCACCAACATCTTCAAGAGCTTTACGCCTCCTCAGAAGGGCGTCGGCATGATGCTGGAGGGCGACGGTAAGGAAACCTGCGAGAAGCTGGCCGGTATTCTGGCCGCTAAGCACATCATCTAAGAAAGGGGATAGAAAATCATGTCTAATTTCAATAGTGCTGATATCGCTGCTTTCAAGGATGTATGGGTGTTCTGCGAGCAGCGCGAGGGCAAGCTGATGCCCACCGATTTCGAGCTGATCTCCAAGGGCCGCGACCTGGCCAACGAGCTGGGCGTGAACCTGTGCGGTCTGCTGCTGGGCGGCGAGGGCATTGAGTCCGCCGCTAAGGAGCTGGGCGGCTACGGCGCCGACAAGGTCATTGTCTGCGAGAGCCCCCTGCTGGCCACCTACACCACCGACGGCTATGCCAAGGTCATCTGCGACGTGATCGAGGACCTGAAGCCCGAGGCTTTCCTGATCGGCGCCACCAACATCGGCCGTGACCTGGGCCCCCGCTGCGCAGCCCGTCTGCACACCGGTCTGTGCGCTGACTGCACCCACCTGGACGTGGATGTGCCCAACTACATCCAGTTCCTGCGTGAGTCCTCCACTCTGGACGTTGACTCCATGAAGTGGGATATGGAGGACCGTAACCTGAAGATGACCCGTCCTGCTTTCGGCGGTCACCTGATGGCTACCATCATCTGCCCCCGTTTCCGTCCCTGCATGGCTACCGTCCGTCCCGGCGTTATGAAGAAGAACGCCTTCGACGAGGCCAAGGCCAACGCTGTTGAGATCGTGAAGCCCAACTTCACTCTGACTGCCGAGGACATCCACACCGACGTTACCGAGGTGGTGAAGGCCGCTAAGAAGCTGGTGGACCTCATCGGCGCCGACTTCATCGTGTCTGTGGGCCGCGGCATCAGCAAGGACGTCGAGGGCGGCATCAAGCTGGCTGAGGAGCTGGCTGAGGTCCTGGGCGGCGTTGTTGGCGGCTCTCGTGCCACCATCGACTCCGGCTGGCTGTCTGCCGACCATCAGGTTGGTCAGACCGGCAAGACCGTCCATCCCAAGGTGTACGTTGCTCTGGGTATCTCCGGCGCCATCCAGCACAAGGCTGGCATGCAGGATTCCGAGTGCATCATCGCCGTCAACAAGAACGACACCGCTCCCATCTTCGAGATCGCTGACTATGGCATCTGCGGCGACCTGTTCAAGGTCACTCCCATGCTGATCGAGGCTATCAAGGCTGCCAAGGCCGCAAAGTAAGAGCTTCCTAAGTCAAGACCACCCGTAAAACGGGTGGCTTGCACAAGCCCTATAAGGGCTTAAGACAGGCCACGCCTAAAGGCGCGGTGAAACGGTCTGCCGACCGCATATGATCCCGAGCAGCCCCACCAAGTGGGGCTGCTCTTATTTGCTCTTGTTTACTTGCTCACCCGTAAACGGGTCAAAGTATTCCTTGATCGATATCTGATCCGATATTTTGTCTTCTGCAAATTGATTTCGGATATACTCCGCAATTACTTTCTTGTTCCTCCCTACTGTATCCACGTAGTAGCCCTTGCACCAAAATTGCCGGTTTCCGTACTTGTACTTCAGATTCGCATGTCGGTCAAATATCATCAGCGAACTTTTCCCTTTGAGATATCCCATAAACTGTGATACACTGTATTTGGGCGGGATACTCACCAGCATATGGATATGGTCTGGGCAAGTCTCTGCCTCTATAATTTCTACCCCTTTATACTCGCACAGTTTTCTTAGGATGCTCCCGATATCTGTCCGAATCTGTCCATATATTGCTTGTCTCCGATATTTTGGTGCAAAGGCTATGTGTTATTTACAGTTCCAGCGTGTATGGGCAAGACTATCTATTTCCTCTTTCTTTTGTGTTCCAAACATGGATATTCCTCCTCTGCTACTTTTCTTGCGGTCGGCAAACCTGCTTCGATTGCAGCATGGGAGGTTTATCTTTTCCCTCTCATAGGCTTAGCCTTTTTTATTCCACGGGCATAGCCCGTGGTTGCCTGTTTTCAACAAAGCAAAAGCCTCCGCCGTTTGGCGGAGGCTTTTTATGTGCTGCCCTCTTGATTTATAATGTAAGCGGTTACATAAACCGCAGCTGAAAAGGACTTTTACATGGCGGATGCCTCTAATATTTTTCGCCAGTATTCGCAGTCATTTGTGTATGTGTCAAAAGCAAAAGCCGTGCGGCCGCAAGCCGTATTGTCCATTTTATACAAAGTGAGCAGGGTTCTTTTTGCATCAAATGTAGAAAAAGCACATTCTTCATTGACGCATTTGGAAATATGTGGTATTACATTGTCAATGTAAGCGGTTGCGCATATGTGTTCATTGTTTACACTGCCATAAGTTGGAGTGTTTACACAGCGTCTGACCGGATGCCGCCTGTCCATGCTAAACTGCGAACCGCCTACATAGAAATGGATTGCGGGCCCGGATAGAAGTCAGGACAACTGGTGCTATGAGTTGGTCCGCAGCTTGTTTCCCGCAAAGAGGAACTGTCCAAGGTTCCCGCAAAGCCGTGTTTTCTCTTCCGCAGTGCGGAATGGAAATAAATAATGGATGAGAAGGAGAAACGATTTATGAAGAAATCCACTAAGCGCCTGTTCGCCGCTCTGCTGGCTGCCACCAGCCTGCTGGCCCTCACCGCCTGCGGCGGCGGCAAGACCGAGGCTCCCAAGACTGACGATCCCAAGACCGAGCAGCCCGCCGAATCCTCCGGCAGCAAGGAACTCTCCGTTTACACCGCATTCCCCGAAAGCGAAGTCATCTACTATTTCAACAAGTTTGAGCAGGAAACCGGCATCAAGATCAACTATGTCCGCCTCTCCGCCGGTGAGATGCTGACCCGTGTGGAAGCTGAGAAGGACAATCCTCAGGCAACGCTGATGTTCGGCGGCTCTACCGATAACTATATCGCCGCTGTGGACAAGGGCCTGCTGGAAGCCTACCAGTCCCCCAACCTGTCCAAGACCCCCGATACTTATCTGGATCCCACCGGCACCTGGAACCCCATCTATGTGGGTTGCATCGCCTTCGCCTGCAACGCCGACTGGTTTGCCGAAAAGGGTCTGGAATATCCCACCAGCTGGGAAGACCTGCTGAAGCCCGAGTTCAAGGGTGAGATCATCATGGCCCACCCCGCCACCTCCGGCACCGCCTACACCGTTCTGGCCACGCTGGTTCAGCTCAAGGGCGACGATCAGGTCTGGGACTATCTGGAAAAGCTGAACACCAACATGAGTCAGTACACCAAGTCCGGCTCCGCCGCTCCCAATGCCGTGGCCATCGGTGAGGCCGCCATCGCCCTCACCTTCTCTCACGACGCCCTGCAGCTGACTCCCGAGGGCTATCACATTGAGCTGAGCTTCCCCACCGACGGCACCGGTTATGAGGTGGGCGCCATGGCCCTCATCAAGGGCGGCAAGGCCGACGAGCAGGAGAACGCCAAGAAGTTCATCGACTGGATGACCTCCGAGGCCGGTCAGGGCTGCTACGCCGAAAACGACTCCTTCCGCGTTCCCACCAACACCGCCGCTCCTGTGGCCGACGGTCTGGTGACGCTGGATGAGGTTCCCGTGATTGATTATGACGCCGTTTGGGCTGCCAGCGTCAAGAGCGAGTACTGCGAGCAGTTCGAGAATAAGATCGCCACCAAGCCCGAGGGCTGATCCCAATAGATTTCTGATTGATTTCCCGCAAACGGGCCTCCTCCCCCAAGGGGAGGGGGCCCGCATACCAAGACAGAGAAGGCGGAACTCCCTTGCGCAGCTTTCCCGCCGCTTTTGACACTCTCACTCAGGAGGAACGCTCATGGCAAATGCCACTACCCGCGCAAAGCGCCTCAATGAAACGAAGATGATCCTGCGCCAGCCCCTGCTGTTGATTGCCATCATCCTCTCGTTCGCGCTGTTGCTGCTGTTCGTCATCTATCCTCTGGCCAAAACGCTGATCTACAGCCTTACGGATGAGACCGGTGCCTTCTCTCTGGCCAATCTCATCACCATCCTGCAAACGCCCCGGTACGGCAAGGTCTTCGGCCGCACCATGGCGCTGGGCCTGATTGTGGCCGTCATCGCCACCTTCATCGGCTATGTCTTTGCCTATACCGTCACCCGGGTCAACGTACCGGCCAAGGGCTTTTTCAAGACCATGGCCACGCTGCCCATCCTCTCCCCGCCCTTCGTGCTGTCCCTGTCCATTATCTTCCTCTTCGGCAAGCAGGGTCTGATTTCCAAGAACCTGCTTGGCATCACCGGCAGCAGCGTATACGGTCTCAAGAGCCTGATTGTGGTTCAGGTGATGAGCTTCTTCCCCATCGCCTACCTGACCCTCTCCGGCATTCTGGCCTCCATCGACGCCTCTGTAGAGGATGCCGCCTGCAACATGGGCGCCGGACGCTGGAAAACCTTCTGGACGGTTACCTTCCCCCTGTCCCTCCCCGGCATCATCTCCGGCGCGCTGCTGGTGTTCATCCAGTCTCTGGAGGACTTCTCCAACCCGGCTACCATCGGCGGCGACTACACCACCCTCTCCATTGAGGTCTACAACATTATCACCGGCAGCTATGATATGCGAAAGGGCTCCGTGCTGGCGCTGCTGCTGCTTCTGCCCGCAGTCATCGCGTATCTTCTCAATAAATACTGGGTCAACAAAAAGAGCTTTGTCACAGTCACCGGCAAGCCCACCCAGGCCCGGAAGCTCATTGAGGAACCCCACATCAAGTGGCCCCTGTTTGCTTTCTGCCTAATCGTTTCCGCCATCATCATTCTGTTCTACGGCACGGTAATTTTTGCCTCCTTTGTCCGCACCTGGGGCGTGGACTTCTCCTTGACGCTGGATCAGTACCGCAAGGCGCTCCAGTACGGCTGGGACAGCCTGAAAAACTCCATGACGCTGGGCCTGATCTCCGCCGTGATCGGCGGCCTGCTGGGCATGGTCATCGCCTACATCACCGCCAAGCGGAACTATTTCGGCAAGCGCTTCATTGAGATTTCCTCCGTCCTGATGTTTGCCGTTCCCGGCACCGTTCTGGGCATCAGCTACATTCTGGGCTTCAACTCCAAGCCTTTGGCTCTCACCGGCACCGGCATCATTCTGGTGATCGTCTTCACCTTCCGGAATATGCCCGTGGCCATTGAATCCGGCACCACCACCCTGCTACAGATCGACAATTCCATTGAAGAGGCCTCTACCATTCTGGGCGCCGACACCGGCTATTCCTTCCGCCGCATTACGCTGCCCATGCTGAAAAACGCCTTCTTCTCCGGCATCGTCTACTCCTTCACCAAGGCCATTACCGCCGTCAGCGCGGTGATCTTCCTGGTCTCTCCCCGGTGGAAGCTGGTCACCAGCAACATCTACTCCCTGTTTGACCTGGCCAAATACGGTCAGGCGGCCGCCTTCGTCACCATGATGGTGGGCATCCTGCTGGTGTTCATTGGCCTGTTCAACACTGTCATTAACTTCCTGCTGGCGCCCCGTTCCAAGGTGCCTCAAGCTAAAACGAAAACGGAGGAATCAAAATGAGCCAAGAGAAGAATGAGAAGCTGGGCTTCAGCAAGAAGAGCTCCGGCGTGGTTCTGAAAGATGTGACCAAAATTTTCCAGCAGCCCGATACCGGCAAGGATTTCGTGGCGGTTGACCATATCAATCTGGAGATCAAGGACGGCGAGATGGTGACCCTGCTGGGCCCCTCCGGCTGCGGCAAAACCACCACCCTGCGGATGATTTCCGGCTTCGAGTATCCCACCAGCGGCAACGTGTTCATCGGCGACCGGGACGTGGCCAAGATTCCCCCCAACAAGCGGGGCATCTCCATGGTGTTCCAGTCCTACGCCCTGTTCCCCCACCTGAACATCTGGGAAAACATCGCCTACGGCCTGCGGGTGGCCAAGATCCCTCAGGATGAGATCATCCGCCGCACCAATGACGTAGTGGAGCTGATGCAGCTCAAGGGCATGGAGAAGCGGTTCCCCAACCAGCTCTCCGGCGGCCAGCAGCAGCGTGTGGCGTTGGCCCGCGCCGTGGTCATCGAGCCTTCCGTGCTGCTGTTTGACGAACCCCTGTCCAACCTGGACGCCAAGCTCCGCGAGAGCATGCGGGATGAGCTCCGCGCCCTCCAGCAGCGGCTGGGGATCACCTCTCTGTACGTCACCCATGACCAGTCCGAGGCCATGGCCATCTCCGACAAGGTGGTCATCATGAAGGACGGCGTTATCTGCCAGCAGGGCACTCCTCAGGAGATCTACGAGCAGCCCGCCAGCCGCTTTGTGGCAAACTTCATCGGCAAGGCCAACTTCATCGACGGCATCTTCAAGGGCCGTGACGGCGAGGCCGCGCTGGTGGAGATTGGTGGAAAGACCTTCTCCATCCCCGCCCCCGGCAAGATGGAGGGTGTGGAAGTGGGCGGTGCCTGCTGCCTGACGGTCCGCCCCGAATCCTTCCTGCTTACCAAGGATGCCGGTGCTCTCCCCGGTACCGTTTCCCGTGCCACCTATTACGGCGCCAAGATCGAGTACGAGGTCATGCTGAATGAGCAGCCCATCATCGTGGAGGTCTACAACCCCCAGCTGACGGAGCGTTTCAGCGTGGGCGATGCCGTCACCATGAGCCTGATCGAGGGCTGCGTCCGGGTCCTGAAGTAATCTGAACGACAGCAACGCAAGCATCATAATGATAAAAAGGACACTGGCTTGTATAACAAGCCAGTGTCCTTTTTGCTGTCATTTTGCTGTTATTTGCGATTTTCGCCGCGTTTTACAGCTTTTCCATGTGTTTTCCGGTGCCGCTTTGCTCCACCGGCAGTCCAGTCAGGCAGCGGCGCAGCATATCGTAGGCGTGGTTGGCAGCCAGATCCTGAATGCGATCCCGGCGGCGCTTGCCCAACTCCAGCTTCCGGCACCACGTCCCATCGGGGGACGCCAGACCCACATACACCAGTCCCACCGGGTTGTTACGCTCGTCCGGGTCCGGACCGGCCACGCCGGTGACGGACAGGCCAATGTCAGCTCCGGTGATCCGCCGGGCATTTTCCGCCATGGATCGGGCACATTCCTCCGACACGGCGCCGTATTGGTCCAGAAGCGTCTGGGACACCCCCAGCACCTCTGCCTTTACGCTGGTCCAGTAGCTCACCACGCCGCCCCGATACACACTGGAGGCCCCGGACAGGGCCGTGATCCGGGCGGCTATCTGGCCGCCGGTGCAGCTTTCCGCCGTAGCGAAGGTCCAGCCCTTTTCCTTCAGGTGTGTCATGCAGACGGTTTCCAGATTAGGAACATCCACGCCGTACACCACGTCTCCCAAATAATCCGTCACCTTTCTTACCACCGGGACCAGCATGTCCTCCGCCGCCGCTGCGCTGTCCGCCTTGGCGGTAGCGCGGAGCCGGACCTCGCTGGGCTTGGCGTAGGTGGCGAGGGATGGATTTTCCATCCGGGATATCCGCTCCCGCATCAGATCCTCCATAGGGCTTTCCCCAAGGCCGAAGGTCATAATGTCATGGGACACAATGACCTCCTTGGAAAGCCCCCGCAGATAGGGGACCGCCCAGTTTTGCAGCATGGTCCGCATTTCAAAGGGCGGACCGGGCAGCATCAGCACGTGCACCCCCTCCGCTTCAAAGGCGCAGCCGGGAGCGGTGCCCACCGAATTGTCGAAGATCACGCAATCGGCGGGAAACTCCGCCTGCTGGCGATTATTTTTCGGCATGGTCAGGTGGACGTTCCGGGCAAAATAAGTCCGAATATGCTCCAGCACATCCTCCCGTAGGACCAGCGGCTTGCCGAAGGTCTCGCAGACGGTCTGCTTGGTAAGATCGTCATAGGTGGGGCCAAGGCCGCCAGTGGTGAGGATGACGTCCGCTCGCTTCCGGGCGATGTCCAGCGCCTCCCGCAGCCGTTCCGGGTTGTCCCCTACCACGGTATGCCAGAACACATTGACGCCAACAGCAGACAGCGCCCGTGAGATCTCGCTGGCGTTGGTGTTGGTGATATTTCCAAGAAGCAGTTCCGTACCGACGGCAATGATCTCAGCGGTATGTGACATAACAGACGCCTTCTTTCCGATCCGGTCAGGGCTTTACCCGAACCCAGGTCTCGCCTTCCAGAGCCTTGGCCACCAGGCCGTCAATATCCAGAACGGACTCGGCCTGCACCACGTCCTCCAGCACCGGCCGGGTGGCGGGGTGGCGGGGGGTAAAGACTGTGCAGCAGTCCTCATAGGGTAGAATGGAGGTCTCGTAGGTGCCGATCTCCCGGGCCATGCGGATGATCTCCACCTTGTCGGTGCCGATGAGGGGCCGCAGAACGGGCATTTTCGTCACGTCCTCCGTGACACCCAGGGCCTTGATGGTCTGGCTGGCCACCTGACCCAGAGATTCGCCGGTAACCAGCGCAGAGGCGTGGGACTTCCGGGCCACAGCCTCTGCCAGCCGCATCATAAACCGGCGCATGATGAGGGTAAAGTATTCCTCGGGGCACTGGCGGCGGATCTCCTCCTGAATTTCCGTGAAGGGGATGATGTGGACGATCATCCGGCCGCAGTACACCGTCAGCAGCCGGGCCAGCTCCAGCACCTTGTCCAGCGCCTGCTGGGAGGTGTACGGGGGAGAAACAAAGTGCACCATTTCCAGCTCCACGCCCCGGCGGGCAATCATATAGGAGGAAACGGGGCTGTCCAGACCGCCGGAAAGCAGGCTCACCGCCCGGCCGCCCATACCGATGGGCAGACCGCCGGCGCCGGGGACAGAGGGCGTGTGGATATAGGCGTACTTCTCCCGGATCTCCACATAAACCGTCAGATCAGGATGGTGCATATCCGCTTTCACGTTGAAGAACTGCCCCAGCTCGCCGCCTACATACTGGGAGATCTGGATGGAGTTCATAGGGAACTGCTTGTCTGCCCGGCGGCTCTCCACCTTGAAGGTTCTGGCCTTGGCAAATTCATCCGCCAGATAGGTCTTGGCGGTCTCCACAATGGCGTCCATCTCCTTGGCGCAAGGGACGGCGCGGGCCACCGTCACGATGCCGAACACCTGACGGGCAGCCTTGAAGGCGGCCTCCATGTCGCAGTCCTCGGTCTGAGGCTCCACATAGATAGTGCTCTGGCGAATGTAGATCTGGAAGCTGCCGCAGTGCTTCATCCGGCGGCGGACATTGCTCACCAGCTTATCCTCAAAGCTGCGGCGGTTCAGGCCCTTCAGCACCACCTCGCCCAGCTTTAAAAGCAGGATCTCGTTGTTGTTCATAATCAATCCTCCGTAAGAGTTCATAAAGCGCATATAGGATACCACATTTTTTTGTCCAGTGAAAGAGGTCCCTTCGGTTTTTTCCCTGTTTTTCAGCCAGTTTTCCCTCCGGATTTGACGAACAGGCCGCTGTCTGCTACAATAAATGGGAGTTTTTCCCAAAACCGTCTAATAAAGTCCAAAAACGGATACCCTTTTCATAAGGAGGCAGATAGATGAAACGAACGATTTTGAAAAAGCTGACCGCCTGCCTGTGCCTGTGCGCGGTGCTGAGCGGGGCGCTTACCGTTCCCGCCGGGGCGGCTTCCTTTCAGGATGTGCCGTCCAACCACTGGGCGGCAACCGCCATCGACCGCTGCGCGGCTCAGGGATGGTTTCAGGGCAAGACCGCCGATACCTTCGGCGTGGGCCAGCCCATGACCCGGGCGGGCTTCGCCGTGGCACTCAGCCGTTTTTTCGGCTGGCAGAACGGTGAGACCTACTACCGGATCTTTTCGGATGTGCCTCAGGGCGCCTGGTATGAGCCGGCCCTCCGGGCCTGCTATGAGCATGGGGCAGTCACCCGTCAGACCGGCGATTTCCGTCCCGGCGATCCCATCACCCGGGAGGAATTGGCAGTCATGCTGATCCGGGCCTTGGGCTACGGGCCCATCGCCGGCCTCGCGGAAGATGATCCGCTTCCCTTCCGGGACGTGACCACCAACAAGGGGCATATCGCTATGGCCTACGAGCTGGGTCTGGTCAGCGGTATGGGGAATGATCTGTTCGTGCCGGATCGGTACGCCACCCGGGAACAGGCTGCTGTCATGCTCAGCCGCCTGTATGACAAGCTGCACCCTGCTCAGACCGCAAACGAGGCCATGGTCCTTCTCCGCTCCGGCGAGGAAGCGGAGGACCTTTCCGGATATCAGACCGTCATACTCACGGCGGGAACGCTGACCGGCGGTCAGAACCCCCGGCTGGCTTTGAGTGTCAGCAATACGCAGAAACAGGTCATGGAAACAGCAACCGCCTCCGGCCAGACGGTCCTGCTGGGTATTTCCGGTCAGTCCGGCGTTCTGAAGAGCACCGCTGCCGCAGCCGCGGCAGTTGCCGAAGCATTGACCGACAGCAGCTATGACGGCGTTTATCTGAACATCACCCCGTCCGCTGAAAATGGCGACGCCCTGGCTGCCTTCGTACAGGCGCTCCGGGCCGCTGTGCCGGAGAAAAAGCTGTATGTGGCGGCAAGCGCCCCGGCCCGCAGGGAAGCAATTCCGGACTATCAGGCCCTCGGAAAGGCCGCAGACCGGATCGTGCTGCAGGTGTCCGGACATGAGGACACGGACGGCGCTGTTCCCGTATATGCCATGGAGCCTTTGGAGACCGTCTACTACGCGCTCAGCGCTCTGAATGACCAAATCCCCGGTGAGAAGCTCGCCCTGCTTTTGACGGCGGAGGGCCACGGCCGGAAGGGTACCGGAAAACCCACCGCCTTCAACGGAGACACTGTGGCCGCACTGGAAGCCAAAGGCCGCACCTACTATTCTGACCGCTACGCCTGCGCCTATCTGGAGACAAAGGATACGGTGGTCTGGTATCTCAACGAAAAGGCGCTGGAAGCCCGCCAGCAGCTGCTGCGCTGCTTCGGCGTATCCTCCTGCTGTCTCTCCACCCCCAACGGTACTCTGCAAGCCCAAGAAAGCTGAGCTTTCAAATCCGGACAGAAAAAACCGCCTTGCTTTTCAGCAAGGCGGTTTTCTTTTATTCAATTACAGGTACTTCCGCATACCATCGGTAGCAGTTTCCACGTCGCCGCTGATGGTGACGGTGAACTTGATGTTGTTCCGCTCGCCGAATACATCCAGCCAGTTGAGGAACTTCTCAGTCTCCGCATCCACATCGGCACCCACGGTCTTGCACAGGTTGTCGATGAACACCTGAGAAATATCATAGTTGCCGGCATACAGACCGCTGATAAAGCCACGGAATACCTCATAGCTGTGCAGATCGTATTCCTGCGCGTCAATCAGGCGGATGTTGTAGTGAATATTGTAGGACATGTCACGCTTCGGCTCAATGCAGACCACATTGCCGGCCTCATCCTTCGCGGCAGCGTTGATGAGTTCGATGAGCTGCTTGGTTTTGCCGGAACCCTTGACGCCCATAATCAGTCTAACCATAATAGATCACTCCTGTCATAGTTCGTCTCCGTAATAAACGGGACCTTTCGTAGTCATAGCATACCATAAAGAATGGAAAAAGACAATCCCAAAAAGTAACTTCAAAATTTGTTTATAAACACGGCAGAGCAATGTATACTCTGCCGTGTTTTTTTGCATATTTCGCTTTTCGTATTCCGCTTTCCTCAATGCTTTTCGGTCAGCTTGGCTTCCAGTTCTGCCTTACGATCCTCGTAGCCGGGCTTGCCGAGGAGGGCAAACATATTTTTCTTATACGCCTCCACACCGGGCTGGTCGAAGGGATTCACATCCAGCAGATAGCCGGACAAGCCGCAGGCATACTCAAAGAAGTAGATGAGCCGGCCCAGCTCACGGGGGCCCTTACCGCCCACATTCACAATGACGTTGGGTACGCCGCCCTGACTGTGAGCCAAGAGCGTTCCCTCCGTGGCCCGGTCCCGGATGTGGTCCATAGACGCACCCGCAAGGAAGTTCAGCCCGTCGCCGTCCGTCTCGTCCCGAGGAACGGCCAACTGCCGGTCGGAGGCGCCCAGCCGCACGATCGTCTCAAAGAGGATACGGCGGCCCTCCTGAATATACTGCCCCATGGAGTGCAGGTCTGCGGTAAACTCCACACTGGCGGGGAACAGGCCCTTGCCGTCCTTTCCCTCGCTCTCGCCGTAGAGCTGCTTCCACCACTCCGTCATAAACCGGAAGGCCGGATCGTAGCAGCCCAGAATTTCAATGGCGTACCCGGCCCGGTACAGCTCATACCGCAAAGCGGCATACTGCCACGCGGGGTTGGCGTAGGAGTTGTCGGCGCAGATATTCATCATCTCAGCCGCACCCTCCATCAGGGCCTCCACATCCACACCGGTAACGGCGATGGGCAGCAGGCCCACGGCGGTGAGGACGGAATAGCGGCCGCCGATGTCATCCGGCACCACAAAGGTCTCCCAGCCCTCGGCGTCCGCCAGAGATTTCAGCGCACCCCGGGCCTTATCGGTGGTGGCGTAGATGCGCTTGCCGGCTTCCTCCTTGCCGTATTTCTCCTCCAGCAGCTCCCGGAAGAAACGGAATGCCACGGCAGGCTCTGTGGTGGTACCGGATTTGGAGATGATATTCACGGAGAAATCCACATCCCGCACCAGATCCAGTACCTCGCTCAGTGCGTCGCCGGAGAGACCGTTGCCCACAAAGTACACATTGGGGGTCTCTTTCTTTTTCAGGTTATAATTGGGAGAACACAGGCAGTCGATCACGCCGCGGGCTCCCAGATAGCTGCCGCCGATGCCGATGACCACCAATGCCTGAGAATCGCTTTGGATCTTCTTGGCGGCAGTCCGGATCCGGGCAAATTCCTCCCGGTCATACGCCTGAGGCAGATGCACCCATCCGGTGAATTCTCCGCCCAGACCGGTGCCGGTCTGGAGTTCTTCATGGGCTTTTTTCAAACGGGGCAGCAGTGCCTCCTTGTAAGGCTTCGGTAAAAATGTATGCAGATCAAACAACTGAACATCCAGCATGTGATTCACCCTCATGTATCAAATTTCAGCCAGAGGGCGCATTTTCCCTCTGTTTGTCCAGTATAGCATTTTTCCCCGGGTACGGCAAGAGAAAAAGGGCGGTGTGAGATCCGTTCACTCAACCAGACAGGCGATCCGCAGCACCCGTGGCAGCATTTGGCGGAAGGTGATCCGTGGAACTTCTTCTCCCGCCAGCAGGGGCAGTTCCGCCAGAACCTCTTCCCCGGAGGTGACGGTCAGCGTCCCCAGCCGATCCCCCACCGCCACTGGGGCCTGTACGGAGGATTCCAGCGTCACGGACTGGCCCAACTCCCCTGTCTTGGCCTTTTCCAGCAGCAGCTGGTTTTCCTCGCCCAAAACCGGCTGAACCGTGGCCTGCGTCCCCAGCGTCACCGGCACCGGCGGCAGCGGTTCGTCGGGGATAACGGTTTTCAGAGCGTAGGATGCAAAGCCGTAATTCAGCAGCGTCTGCGCATCTGCGAACCGCTCCGGGGAGGTTTTTCCCTTGAGGATCACAGCGATCAGTTCCATGCCCTCCCGCTCCGCCGTGGCAGAGATACAGTACCCGGCAGCGTTGGTGGAGCCGGTTTTCAGGCCGGTAGTGCCTTCATAAAATCGCACCAGCTTATTGGTATTGACCAGCGAGGACGCCCCGTCCCGGAGGGTGTCCATCCAGACCGTCGTGTATGTTCGGATGTCCGGATGGCGCAACATCAGCTCCCGGCTCATCAATGCGATGTCATAAGCAGAGGTAACGTGGCCCTCCGCCGGCAAACCGCAGGCGTTTTTAAAAGTGGTGTCGTTCATTCCCAACTCCGCCGCCCGCCGGTTCATCCGCTCCACAAAGGCTTCCTCGCTGCCCGCCAGATGCTCCGCCAGTGCCACGGCGCAGTCATTGGCGGATACCACACACACGGCCTTCAGCATCTCGTCTACGGTCAGCCGCTCCCCCTCCTTCAGCCAGATCTGACTGCCGCCCATGGAACAGGCGTGAGGTGAGGCGGTAACGGCATCCTCATAGCGCAGCGTTCCGCCGTCAATGGCCTCCATAGTCAGCAGCAGCGTCATAATTTTGGTGACGCTGGCCGGCTCCAGCTTTTCGTGCTCATTTTTTGCAAAGAGGACCGTCCCGGTTTCTTTTTCCATCAGCAGTGCCGAGGGAGCGGACACCTCCACAGCCCGGGCGCTGACACTCAGCAGCAATACGGCGCCCATCAGCGCCAGGATTTTTTTCATGATGACCTCCCCTTTCTGATCGGTGCATTATATGAGTGTGCAAAGGTGTTCATGCCGCCACCATTTGACCCTCGGAGATCCTTCTAACTTTTTCAGAAGACCCGCCATTTTTCGTGTTGCAAAATAAAGAAAGGTCTGCTATAATACAATACGTTCCTGCGGCTGTAGTTCATCGGTAGAACGGCAGCTTCCCAAGCTGCATAGGTGGGTTCGACTCCCATCAGCCGCTCCAGACTGAAATGCCGTGGCATTTCACGGCATTTCAATTTTCTTTCTTTATTTTAAAGTTTCCTCTTGACAAATTCCCCGGGAGTATGGTATTCTAATATTTGCCGATAAGCTGCCGGTGTGGTGGAATGGTAGACACAGGAGACTTAAAATCTCCCGGTAGCAATACTGTACCGGTTCGAGTCCGGTCACCGGCACCAAAAATAAATATCGCGGAGTAGAGCAGTTGGTAGCTCGTCGGGCTCATAACCCGGAGGTCGCAGGTTCGAGTCCTGTCTCCGCAACCACATTGTGCGACCAAAAAAGATATCGCACCGAAAAAGCCCGGAACCATGCGGTTTCCGGGCTTTTTTCGTGTCCAAATTTTACTGCACAAGAAAAAGATATCATCCGGCCTTTCCCCTATGGGGTGAGGACTTGAACTAAATCCCGGCGCTTTTCAGCCCGCTTTCGAGGTGAAAATACGGAAATAATTCGTGTTCTCCAAAAAATATTTTGTTAATTTTTTGTGAACGAAGTGGATTGTACCAAAATGTAGTACAATCCACTTCGTTCTGAAGTTCTGTGGCCGTCACCTATATTCAGGTGGCGGCTTTTTTTATTTGCGCGGGCGTATAAATTGAAATGACTGGAGGTCTTTCTGATGGAGCATCACAACAAGATGGATAGAGAACAATTTTACCGAGAACTTTGCACGGTGCTTGGCCGGGAAGGCTTCACCACGCAGCCGGAGCAGGATGATCTTCTCCCGGTGGAATGGGATGGTCTCCCCCTCTGCCGGATCACAGAGGGCGGAGGGGTTCGCTACTGGCAGGAGGATGTGGCAACGGCGGAACGGGAACGAGCCTGTGAGCGAGTCACTGATCTGGCCTGCACAGTGCGGGAGTACATGACGCTGCTGGAACAGGCTCCGCCCCTGCAGGCCCAAAGCCTGACCGGCGACTACCGCCTGCTGGCCGACTTCAACGGCACAGTGCTGGCTGCCCACCCCACCCGGCTTGGCGTCCATTTCGTCACATGGGACTGGAGCTGTGACCGCACAGGTCTCAACCAAGGCCATTACTTTCAGGATAACTATACGGGAGCCAAGCAGGACTTCGCCATCCGTGCCGGTCTCGTCTCCAAACAGCTGATTTTTAACGAAGCACAGCTCACCGAAATCTATCGATGCTGCACCGACACACTGGATGCCGGAGTTGATTTGACTGTCGACCAGGAACAATGCATTAAAAGTGTTCAGGAACAGATCCTACGTGGAATGCCCAACATCCTGGAGCGCATGCGAGAGCAGGAGCAGCACTCCTTGGATTCTCAAAGCCAGGAACTGACCATGTAATACACCGAGCGCCGGAGTTTTAGAAATAAGACTCCGGCGCTTTTTTATTTCACCGAAAGGAGCACACCACCCATGACGCGCTACTTCATGAGAGATACCCCCTTATACCAGATGGAGCAGATGATGATGACCCCGCCCCATTTCAAGCCCAGAGGTCACGGCCTACGCCGACCTACATTTCACTATCAGTCTGAAGATGTCGATTGCCAGTACTGCACAAACTACTCAAAGGAAAATCCCTGCCCGCTGTGTGAATGCACTTGCCTGGGGGAACGAATCGAGACCGGGTCGCTCAGCCTTGCGAAAGTAATTGAGGACTGCCTCCGTGGCAAGCTGAGAATGAGGCTTTGGAAACGGTTGGCACAGGAGATCTACCCATATCCTCTGCAAGCCTTCCATTCTGACGAACACCGTAGCCGTTGGATGCACTGGCGAACACGTTGCCGCCGATTGTCGCAGCGCAACCAGGCCGCACTGTTTCTCCTGACAGCCTACGACGATATCTGGCGCAGGATGATCTGGAAGTTTGATGCCTGCGGATTTGATTTCCAGTCCCTCCGGCTGGCCGGCATCCAGCCGGAGCTTTACAGCGTTTATCAGGCGGCCAAAGCCATTTCCACCGGCAGCCAAAACATTACCATTGCCGATCTCGCATCCCCCGAATTGGTCACAGATGAGGCGTTCCACCTGATTATCTGCGCTCTGCTTCTGGCCAAGTACGGTGATGCGATTTTGAATTTTGAGAAAAAGAAAGGTGATGCAAATTGATCATGAAAGCAGTTCTGAGCAACGCCGACCACCCGGAATATGGTGTTGCGACGATCCCCCTGCCCATTCCCAGAAATCAATACGACCACTGCGTTGCGCTGTTGGAGTCACTGGAAATCGGCCATGTATCGGATGCCGACTGCCATGTGGACGCACTCGACAGCGCCTGGCCTGTGCTGTATCGGCTGGAAGGTGCCAGGGTCAATCTGGACGAGCTGGACTATCTGGCTAAGCGGCTGGACAGCTTTGATGTGGGCGAGTTTTCGCAATTTCAGGCCATGGCCGAAAAACTGCAGCTCACCAGCATGAAGGATCTCATCAACCTGACCTTTTGCTGCCAGCAGGCAACGGTGATCACGGACTTCACAAATTTGAAAGAGGTTGGCCGTGATCACTACATGAACATCCATGGCGGGTGTGCCAGCATGGAGGAACTGGAGCAGTTGGACGGAGAGGAAACCGCCATCTTGCTGATTGAGGGCAACGAGGGAACCATCACCCGCTACGGTGTGGTCTATGACAACGGTATGCAGCTCTCGCAGCTCTACGATGGAAAGCACCTGCCCTGCTATCACTATGAGGCCGATCTGACCGCTATCGGAATATCTTCCCGACAGGAACCGGAGAACACCCAAAATGTCACCTGGATATACCTCCCTGCCTCCAAAGGCCAGATTGAACGCGCCATGCAGCGCAGCGGCATTGCGCCTGAGAATAGGTGTCTTTGGATGAGTGAAAGCTCATTTCCCGAGGAAGTGGATGTGGTACTGGACTTCCGGTGCGAAAACATACACGAGCTCAATGAGCTGGCGCTGGTCATGGACAAGCTTTCATATGACGCCCGTGAGAAGCTGGGGGCCGCAGTCAGCATGGCCAAGCCGGAGTGCGCCGGTCAGATCCGGCATCTGGCGGAAAACCTGGATCTCTTTGCATTTGCCCCCGGCGCACATACCCCTGCGGAATACGGAAAATACATGATCCAGAAATCCGGTCATTTTGAGTATGACCCCAATCTGGACGAGTTCTATGACTACGAGCGGTATGGCCTGCAGCACATGGATCAGGAGTCCGGCGTGTTTACTGACCGCGGCTATATCGCCTACCAGGGTGCGCTGAGTCTGGAGGAACTGATGGCGGATGACCCGGCAGAAGCCTATCAGCGGGAACAGGACTTTCAGATAGGGGGAATGGCATGATCCAACTCTTCATGAAACGAAGCGGCAGTCCGGCCATTGTCCCGCTCCATTTTCCCGCATCGCATGACGCTATGACAGAAGCGGTCAGCCGGCTTGATGAGGCCAGCAGAACGGGCAAAACAGAGATCGTCGAGATCAAAAGCGTGATCGCTAATCTGCCGTCGTACCTCAGCGGGCTTGACCCCGATTCCAGAACGCAGCTTGCACAGCTGAATCAGCTTTCCAGCATCATTGCCAAAATGGACTCCCGTGAACGGAACATCTATGCCGGCGCATTGGATGGCAGCAGCATCAATGACCTGAGTGATATGATTCGTGTGGCGGAACAGGTGCCGGACTACATCCTCATTCCCAATGTCAATTCAGATGTGACACTTGGCCGTTATGTCGCTGTTGCAGGCCAGATTCAGGGCGATCCCAGATTCCCTGAAGCCGCCTGGCCCTACCTGGACTTTGCGAAGATCGGCGCAGAATACTATGCCGACCATGGCGGCGCCTATACCCATGCAGGCTATGTGCTCCGCAAGCAGGATGATGCGCTTGTCAGAGAGAAAAAGTCGAAGGTCCAGCTCGACCTCTCCTCCGCTAAGGCGCAAGCGATCGTCTGCCTTCCGGCAACGAAAGAGGAATTGGAGCGAGTAAAAAGAACACTGGGCATCGATTGTTTTGCCGAGGCAGCAATCACCAGAGTGTCGTTTTCTGTTCCCTATATGGACGAGCATATTCCCACTACAGGGGTCTGCGTGGAAGACGCAAACGAATTGGCCTGGGCCATTGAGGGGATGCAGTGTGACGATGGTGAGCTGCTGAAATATCTGTCGGTTCTTTCTGTGGAACAGCCAGGGACCATGCAGGAGGCGCTCCGCTATGCCATGAATCTGGACGACTACGAGCGCATCCCGGAGGACGCCTATGAATACGGGCAAACGGTCCTTCGGCGCATCGGTGCCGATGATGAACTGATCGATACCATCGACGGGTATATGGATTTCGAGAAGCTGGGCGAGGACGCCATGGTGGAGGACGGAGTCCGGCGCACGGAATTTGGCCTGATTCGCCGGTGCAGCAGCCCCTTTGCTGAGGAAACGCAGGCGATGGAGATGGAAGGGCTTTCCTGATGCCCCACGAAACCGAACTGCTCTGCGTAAAGCTGGCGGCGTATTCTCTCCTCGATATGCAGGTGACCTGAACAACACGATCCAATGATTGGAAGGAATGTGAATGAAGAAGAAAATAATGATCACAATAGCATCTATGGCGGCACTGGGAGCCGCTGTCGCCGGGTATCTCCACTTTTCCGGCAAGATGCCTTTTGGCCATAGCCATTTCCGCTGAGCTGTGGTATGTTGTGTAGCTATACCAAGGGGAAAGAGGTGAAATAATGAGCGTCAATGCGATGACTGAGGAGTATGAGCATATCGAGCTGTTTGGGAAGCCTGCCCTGTTCACCAATGCGCGAGTAGACACCCACACTGTGCCGGACGGTTGGCATGTATATGATCTGCGAGGCAGTGACAATGATCCGGGCTCACCCTGTACGCTGGAAATTCTGGTTGTGGTTAATCACGCTGGTTCTATCGTTGTGCCGGAACCGATTTCCTTTCCGGATAATCAGGACTACCGTGAGATTGGTGATGCGCTGGATTTTCTCGGCGATGAGATCACACTCACGGAATTTTGCAAACAGTATGGGTTGAAGACTCCACCCAAATATAAACTCAGGCCCGCTTCCCGTGAGGAGGCGGGCCTGTTCTATTCTCAGGTGGAAGAAGAACGGGACCTTCAGGCCGGTACAGTGGGCCATGTGCGGATGGATTTCGGTTCTTCCGGAAAAGGATTTCACCATTCCTGGTGGCCCCATAACGAAGACCAATTCAACACCGGGGAATTTAAGGATGACCTTCAGGAAGTGGTGGACACCCTTCGTGCCGATGGCCCGTTGAAGGACCTGGCATCGATGAGAGCCTACTGCTATCGGAACGGCGGGGCCATCACCGAGGACGGCCGGAGTTATGGCTACATCGCAGAAACGGAGCATTACCGCTACTGCCTGCGCTGCACCCCGTTTCCCGGCGACTACCAGGGGTATCTCTACTGCTATGACCTGCGTCAGCAGCAGATGGCCCAGCAGAACAGGGCCGTGGGGCGTGCGACCTTTGCCAATGGGGAACAGCGGGAGTATCACGATCCCCAAACCTATCTGGCTGCCATCCGGCAGGAACTGCCGTATCGGGATGTGACGGGTTTCCGGTATGAGACTCTGACGGATGACCCGGCTGTCCGCAAACAGGTGGATGACATCCTCTTCGACCTTTATGGCGAAGAAAATCCCCATTCTCTTGCGGACTATGAAAACAATCCCGGCCAAAATATGAATATGGGAGGAATGTAAATGTCAGCACCAAAAGAATGGCTGGACTTCCTGCGGGAACAGTTCCCCGCAGGTTCGAGGATCAAGCTCAGAGAGATGAAAGACCCGTATGCCCCGCTGGAGCCGGGCAGCACAGGGACTCTGGACTACATCGACGATGCTGGGCAGTTCCACATGAAGTGGGACAACGGCAGAACCCTGGCGCTGATCATCGGTGAGGACAGCTTCACCGTTCTGCCGCCCGAGCCCACCACCCTGAAGCTGTATATGCCCCTGACCGCCGATCTCTACACCCGCAACGAGTATGGGGAGATGGAGGACGACAGCACCCCGCTGGACGGAAGGCTGCTGCGGTGCTATGAGGGCGAGATCCTCAGAGCCCTGATCAACAACCGGATGCCGGAAGAAGCCGAGAGCGGCATCATGCACTGGTATGGCAAGGATGACAGCGTCAACCAGAAGGTCAAATCCGCCGTGTTCACCGTCGAGGAGCGGAACGGCCGGCTATGGGGCGTGGCTGAGTGCCGGGTGGTCGGCGCCCTCACCCCGGAAGATCTGACCACCCTGAAGGAGTACGTCTCCGGCCAGGCCTCGGATGGCTGGGGCGAGGGTTTCGAACAGCGGGAGATCTGCGTCGGCGACGACGAGCTGTATGTCCACCTGTGGAGCATGGAGGACAATTGGGACATCCGAACCGAGGCGGAGCAGTTCGCGCCCAGAGTGGCAGACGGCCTGCCGGAGATGTGCTTCTCCACCCTCAGGTCCACCGGCGATCTCATCTGCATCCGCCGGGGCGAGACCGGCTACTACCCCTCCGATTGGGACACCGGCGACAAGGAGAAAAATGTGGAGCTGGCGGACGAGCTGAACGAAAAACTGGGAGTCAGCCCCATTCAGCGGCAGGCCATGGAGGTGGGCAGTATGTGCGGCTGGGATGCCCCCGGCGCTGACCCCGCCAAGTACCAGGAAGACTATGTACAAACCGGGGCCCCCGCCGAAGCCCGGCACAGCGGGTTCGGTGGGGAGAGGAGTTCCGGCAAAATGAGTGAGCCTTGTCCCCCGGACGAGGCGAATGATATGGAGCATGGAACGACGATGGGAGGGATGACCCTTGGATAAAGTGTTTCGTGTGGAGCTGTTCGGGGAGAAGACGAACCGGTGGTGCGAGCTGGAGCTTCCGGCTACCTACTACGGCCTTCTGGATGCGCTGGACAAGCTTCAGATGACGCTGGGCGAAAAGCCGAGATGGGAATTCCTCGAACACCATGGCTTTGTCTTCCTGCAAGACCATTTGGCCCATGAATGCGATCTCTATCAGCTTAACGCTTTGGCAACCTGTCTGGGACAGATGAACGGCAGAGAAAAGACTGCCTTTGAAGGGCTGTTCAACATGGAGGTGGCCAAAAAGTACGGCCCCATCAGTGTTGCCACCATGATCGATCTGGCCTACAGCACAGACTGCTGCCACGTGGTCAACGCCTCAACGGATGAGCAGCTGGGCAGATTCTACGCCGAGAATGATTTCATCCCCGCACTTGACAAAGTCCCCGACCCCATCTTCGAGTACCTGGACTTTGAGAAGCTCGGCAGAAACGCCCGATTTGAGGAGGGCGGCGTCTTTGCAAACGGTGGTTATGTCACGCAGCACAACGAGCTGAAGCAGGTATATGACAGCCTGGCCTTGATCCCCGAAGCGCCGGAATATGGCATCCGCCTGACGGTCGGCAAGTGTCCCTCCCACTCCGATGAGCAGCCGGACAACAGGATGTGCCTGGATCTGCCCGCTACGCAGGAACGGCTGGACGCTGTTCTGGAGGCTTACGGAGGCGCCTCATGGTCGGAAATGTCTGTCCAGGTGGAGGACAGCGCGATGCCCGCGCTTCTGGAAAGCATGGACTGCAATGATGTTCACGAACTGAACGAGTTGGCCAAATGCTTCAAGGAGATGGTCGCGCAAGGAGACCTCTCCACATACAAGGCGGTTATCCTTGCGGCGGATTGTCACGATATCGCTGCCGCTGTCCGAATTGCGGAAAATCTGGATGACTACCTGATCGAGCCGGATCAGCGGACCCCCGAGGAGGTGGCCGTAGAGGAGCTTCGCTTCATTGTGGATGAGCATTCCCGGTCTATTTTGCAAAAGCACATTGTCCTCTACAGCTACGGCAAGGATGTCATGGCGTCAAACAACGCACTGCTGACCCCCTATGGGCTGGTCCAGCGCAGGGATGGCGAGCCGATCCGCAGCGAAGAAATGCAGGCAGAGAAGGCCGGAATGGAGATGATGTGATGGCAAATCGGCAAACCAGGCGGCTCCTTGATCTCCTGGACGGCTTTGAAATGACCAAGTCCCAGCACGACTGGCTGGAGCGGCGGTTCGAGAACATGACGGTCAAAGAAAGTCTCCTGTTCCGAGGGGCCATGCAGATCGAGCAGCCGAGGATGACCTGCGATGTGATGCTGATTGCCAGTCAATTGGATCACTACGACCTGTTCTACGGCGCCGGGGACGATGCCCGACTTGGCAAATTTATCATGGAACAGATCCAGCGCCCTGCCTCCCAGGCACGTGCATTTCTTGACCCGGAGAAAGTGGGGGCAGCTTACCGCCAGAAAGGTGGGAACACCTTCTGCGACGGGCACTTCATCAGGGTCACCTCCCTGATCGATCCGTTTCTGGATGGCGCCCCGACGCTGAATCCCGACAAAGGCGACTACGGTATCCGAGTCAGGCTGGCAAGCCGCTTCAATACGGACGGCGTGTGGGTGGGATTCCCGGACACCGGCGAGTATATGGATGCCGCACACCCGGACGAGCTTCTCCTGGCGCTGGACGCACTGGAGGTGGAGTCTTTGAGCGAGTGCATTGCTGTGGATGTGGGCTGCTGCCTCCCGCAGCTGAAGGACATCCTCTCTCAGTACGGCTCCGCAGCGGAACTCGTCCGTCACGCCATCGACTTCGGCTATGTCTGGGCGGAACAGGGGCAGGGAGGACCCCAGTGGCTGGATAAATGGCAGGCTGTGATGGAGCTGGAGGATTGCCACCGTCTGGATTACGCCCTGGATCTGGCACAGAACCTCCACTGCTATCACTTCATGCCCCGTGACATGGAACTCGCCGATTTCGGAAAAGAGCTGGCGAAACGGGACGGCGTATACCCCAGGGACGAGCTGCTTGCCTCCTGCTTTGATGCGGAGGGGTATGCCAACCAGAGGATGAAGAACATGGGTCTGTCCGCCGCTGCGCATGGCTTCGTATCCTGGAACGGCACAGAGCTGGTCTATGAGTACAGTCAGCCGGATATGGAGCCGACCATGTCCATGTGAAAAGCCACCCACAGACCAGCCGCCGCAACGGAGGTGATGAAATAAGAAATGAAATAGCCTGAACACCACAGGGGCCGTTACCCGAAAGGGACAAACGGCCCCTGATTTTTTGCGCTCTTTTCGGGTGACAGCCCCGGAAAGGAGCCCGCATGACCACGACAAACCCCATCGCTGCGTACCTGAAGACCTATCACAAGGGAGCGGAAAGGGTCGTATCCAGCCGGGAGCTGGAGGCAGCTTTCCAGATCCGCGGCCCCGACCTGCGCCGGTTGATCAACAGCCTGCGTGGGGATGGCGTCCCCATCTGCAGCTCGGCTTCCGGCTATTATTACGCCGGTACTGAGGAAGAACTGCGCAGAACGATCCGGCAGCTCCGGAGCCGGATCAAGAAGATCGCCCACGCGGAACGCGGTCTCACCAAGGCGCTGGAGCAATCCATCGACAGCGGACAGATATCCCTTCCGCTGGAGGGCGGTGATACCGCTTGAAAAGCTTCATCCCCTGGGTGGGCGGTAAAAGCAAGCTGCTGTGGCTGATCCGAAAGCTGTCTCCCTCGCGGTATTCCCGGTTTATTGATGTGTTCGGCGGCAGCGGCACAGTGACCCTGAGCCGCCCCATCCAGCCGGGATGTATGGAGGTCTACAACGACTTCAACAGTGACCTGACCAACCTGTTCTGCTGTGTCAAAAACAGGACCATGGCGCTTCTGCTGGAGTTGGGTTTTCTGCCGCTGAATACACGCGACGATTTCAATGTGCTGTATAAGTTCTTCTCCAAAGAGGAATTCACCGATGACTATCTGGACGAGGAGATGGAGCTGACGGAGCGGTATCTGGAGCCGCCGGATGCCGAGACCATCCGAAGGATGATGCTGGAACGGGCGCCTCGCGGCGATGTGCGGCGGGCCGCCGACTTTTTCAAGCTGATCCGATACAGCTTCAGCGGCGGTGCCAAGTCCTTTGCCGGAAAATCCTGCGACATCCGCCGTTTCTTCTACCTGATTTGGGAGTGCTCCCGCAGGCTGGCAAATGTCGTCATCGAAAACAAGGACTGTGTGGAGGTCGCCCGTCAGTACGACCGGCCAGACGCATTTCTGTATTTTGATCCGCCCTATTACGATGCGGAGGACTGTTATGCGGCGGTGTTTCCCAAGGAAGATCATCAGCGCCTCCACGACGCCCTTCTGGAGTGCCAGGGGTATGTGATGGTGTCCTACAACTACTGCCCCTTCATCGTGGAGCTGTACAAGGAGTTTTACATCTTCCACACCACTCGCCCCAACAGCATGTCGCAGAAGGCCGGAAGCGAGTATGAGGAGATCGTCATCACCAATTACGACCCCCGCCGCCACAATTCCGCAAGGCATTGGCAGCTCAACCTTTTCAACCTGTCTGCCGCGGATGAGGAGGAGGGAAAATACACCCTGATCCATGAACCCACAAAAGAACTCAAACAGGAGGAATGAACATGACATTTATCAAGTACACAAGCGACGGCAAGGCCGTCATCCAGCCCGCCGCCCTGACCTTAAGCGGGCTGGACAGGGAGGAAACGCTGGAGCTGCACACCCTGGAAAACGCCATCGTCCTGCTCAAGCAGGAGATGGAGCCTGCGGAGAAGGCTGCCGCCACGACAACTCTGCTGCGACTGGCCCACAGCCTGATGGAGGATATGCTGGCCGACTGGGAGGCCCAGGAGGACGATGGGGATATGTGCGACGGCTGCCACGGCTGCGATGAAGATATGCTCCCCATCCCCGCCGAAGCCTTTGCGGATGCCGGCATCCTGTACGATAACCTCTGTGTGTTCAGCGTGGACGGCGCTGTTCTGGTGGTATCCGATGACCACAAGACCACATGGAGCGATGCGCTGACCAAGGCGATCCTTGAAAGTGGGAAAGCCAATGACTAAAGACCACGCCTACCTCTATCTCAGTTCCTTCGCCGAGGCCAAACGGCAAAACGAGGTGGCCCTCTGGCGGGCAAGCCACTTGGAGAACATCGCCTGTAAGCAGGCCATCGAGGAATCCATCCGCCGGGGCTTTGATGGGATGCACCTGGACCGTGACTGCGCCAGAAGTGTCATCGATAATTTCGGATTCAAACGTGTGGGGTGGGTGCTGTCCGCCACGCTTCAGCAAAAGCAGTACGACGGACGATTCAGCCCGCAAAACAAAGCGTGGGCCGCCTCCACCTTCATCCCGCCCAGCGACCGCAATTATGAGTTTACCGTGGAGAGCCACCCCGCCGTGCTGGACGGCTTCGTCAACGACTTCCGCAAGGCACAGGCAGAGCTGAAGCTGTTCACCGGCTCCCAGTGCGACGATATGACCGGCCAAAATCTGGAGGGCAAGGTGCTGGTCATGAGTCCGTTCACACTGAAGGAGTCCTGCTGGGCGCCGGAAAATCAGCTCTGGCTGGCCACCGGCGGCTTTGGCTGCGTCCCCACCGCCGCAGGCAGAGCGGTATACGCCACCTGTCTTGGCGATGGAGAGCAGACACGCTGGAACCGCAGCGACTTTATCGGCATTCTCCGGGAGGAGCATCTGCCCGACTGGGCCAGAGAGCGGCTGGAGCAACTCCGGCAGGAATCGCCCGCCGGTCTCGAAATGAGTCATCCATCCATGTAAAGAAAGAAAGGAGATTTGTCACATGGCAACACAGAAGAAAAAGCAGCAGGAAACCCCCACGCCCCAGGTGGAGGCGCGAATCGACCGTATGGTGGATGGGGACTTCAAGACCAAAGCCTATGCCAGCGCCACCATCGGCGGCGCCTTTGCCGTCCACGGCATCCGGGTCATTGAGTCCGACAAGGGGCGCTTCATCTCCATGCCCCAGGAGTCCTACAAGAAAAATGGCGAAACCAAATACAACGACACCTTCCACGCCATTACCGCCGAGGCACGGACCGCGCTGGTGGAGGCGGTCAACGACGCTTACGAGCAGAAGCTCCAGGAGCAGCAGGAGCAGAAAAGCGACGCTCCCGAGCAGGCTATGAGTCAGCAGATGTAAACCGGTTGTCCGGAAGGAGGTGATGCACCCTGATTCGTTTCACAGTAGACAACCAAAACCGCCTGATCTTCTATGGCAATATGGTGGGCTATGTAAAGGACAGCACCGCCGTTGTGGACGAAATGTTCCAGACCGATGAGCTGTCCCGTTATCTGGCCAGAATGAACCTGGCTCCCCAGTGGGAGGAGGGCGTATTCGACCGCCTGACTGCCGGTGAGGTACCCGGTGAGGAGCTGGGTCAGCCGCAGAAGGGCTGCCGCATCTGGCAGCTCCGAAAAGATGTGGATGTCACCATGCGTTTCATCGGATATGAGGATCTGGTCAAAAAGTTCGGAGAACCGGATGCCGGCAACTATACCCAGGTATTCGAAGGGAATCTGGGAACCAATGATCTGGAGCGGATCTATGCCATCTGCAGGGATAGCCCTCCTCCCGGATACCGGGGATACCGAATGGCACTGTCCGATGTGGTGGAGCTTTACGACGCTTCCGGCAGCGAGTTTTATTACTGCGACCGGGTGGGCTTTCGTCCCATCCAGTTCAGCCAGAGTCAGGAGCAAGCAGAATGTATTGAAATGACCATGTAGGCCGGACGTTTGCCCATCGTCCGGCCTTTACCTTGTCAGGGCGTAGCCGCAGCCCTCCCGCATCAGGAAGACTGTGACCGAACCTACATCATCAAGCCATCCACAAACAATCAAAATTGATTTACTTACAGGAGGTATTTTTCATGAAGAAGCTGTTTAAGAACATCGCCAACACCGCCAAGACCACCGCCGCCAGCTACAAGTCTTCCATCGCCGCCTTCCACAGCCGGGCTGTCAGCGGCAACGCCGGCGAGGGCTACATCGATACCGCCGTCAAGGTGCTGATCGCCGTCGTTCTGGGCGCCCTGGTGCTGGCCGGTCTGTACGCTGTGCTGGACGACACCGTCATGCCCACCGTCACCCAGCGGATTCAGGAGATGTTCAACTACGCGGGCTGATGCTCTGGGTACAGGCACTGGTCTTCTGCGGCGGTCTCATCTATGCCGCCGTGGATGACCTGAAAACCAGAACGGTCTGCGACATCGTCTGTATCATCATTGCTGCGGCGGGGCTGATCACCATCAGCCCCGCCTCCCTTTTGGGGGCGCTGCTGGCAATGGCCCCATTTTACCTCTGTGCAGGTCTCGGCCTGATGGGGGGCGGCGATTGGCGGTTAGCCGCCGCCGTTGGATTTGTTCTGGGAGTTGACCGGGTAATCACCGGCTTGTGTCTTATGGCCGCTGCGCTCCTTTTCGTTTCCTTTGCCATGCGGGTGATCCCGGCACTGCGGGAGGGCGCATCGGCAAAGCAGCCGCTGGTTCCGTATTTCGCGGTGGCTTTCATCCCCGCATATTTCTTATAAGGAGGCTCATATGAAAATCTTTCGCAACCGCACCGTGGTCGGTGTGCTGTGTATCCTTCTTGCGCTCCTCATCTGCTTTGGGGTGACGCCCCTGTTCAGCCGCAGCGCCAGCGAGAAGACTGAAATCGTCCGCGTCACCGCCGACATCAAGGAGGGCGACGAGATCACCGCCGAGATGGTGCAGACCGTGGAGGTGGGCGCTTATAACCTGCCCTCCGGCATTATGACAGACAAGGATGACGTCATTGGCAAGTATGCCACCGCCGACCTGAAGATGGGCGACTACATTCTGGACAGCAAGCTCTCCTATGAGCCCGCCGCTGAGAACGCCTATCTGTACAGTCTGGACGGGAACAAACAGGCCATCTCGGTCACTATCAAGAGCTTTGCCACCGGCCTTTCCGGCAAGCTGGAGAGCGGAGACATCGTCTCCGTCCTTGTGGCCGACTACAAGGGTATGGGCGAAACCGTGATCCCGCCTGAGCTGCAGTATGTAGAGGTCATCTCCGTCACCGCTTCCTCCGGTTACGACGCCAACACCGGCGAGGCTGTTGAGGATGAAAAAGAGCTTCCCTCTACCGTAACGCTTCTGGTGACCACCGAGCAGGCCAAGGTGCTGGCCGGACTGGAACAGGAAAGCGAGCTGCATCTGGCCCTGGTCTACCGCGGCGCACCTGAGAATGCCGATGAATTTATCGCGGCGCAGGACGCTCTGATCGAGGAACTGTACGCCGAGCCGGAGGCTGAGGCGGCGGAGGGCGCTGAAAATGCGGAAAGCGCTGAAACCGAGGAAAGCGAGGGCGCTGATCCTGCCGCAGAGAGCGAGGCGGCTGGAGAATGAACTTCATCAAAGGAAGCCTGTTTCGTCGAAACACGGAGCCGGAGGAACTGGAACCTGTTGTGGAGTCCGGCGGTGGCGTTCTCGCCGTGTGGGGAAGCCCCGGCTGCGGTAAAACGGTTACCGCGGTGAAGATCGCAAAGCATCTGGCCTCCCAGAAGAAAAATGTGGCGCTGCTGCTCTGTGACATGACCGCCCCCATGATGCCCTGCATCTGCCCGCCCTCCGAGCTGGAGTGCGATAAATCCCTGGGCAGCATCTTTGCGGCCCAGCGCATCTCCGTCAACCTCATCAAGCACAACCTGACCACCCACAAAAAGCTGTCCTATCTGACCATACTGGGGCTGCGAAAGGGCGAGAACGAGTATACCTACGCGGCCTGCACCAAGCAGCAGGCCGAGGAACTCATCCGCGGTCTGCGTGAGATCGCCCCCTATGTGGTCATCGACTGCTCCAGCTATATCGCCAATGACATCCTCTCCGCCGTGGCGCTCATGGAGGCCGACAGCGTCCTCCGGCTGGCCAACTGCGATCTGAAGTCCATCGGGTACATGTCCAGCCAGCTCCCGCTCCTCCGGGAACTGCACTGGGACGAGGACAAGCAGTATAAAGCTGCGTCCAATATCAAGCCTCTGCAGGCTGCCGACCGTATCGGTCAAGTGCTGGGCAGCGTTGCTTTCAAGCTGCCGTACTCTCAGGAACTGGAGGAGCAGTATCTGGAGGGGACGCTCCTGAATGACCTCTCCATGAAGGACAGCAAGGCGTTTCGCCGGGAGATCGAGAAAATCTGCAAGGAGGTGTTCTGATGCTTGGCGACAAGAGAAGCAATTCCATATTTGCTGCGCACCCGGTCGCCGCCCCGGTGGAAGCCAGGCCAGAACCGGCCGAGGTGCATGATATCGCCTTTGAGGAGGATACCGGACGGTCCATCTTTGCGGAAGCCAAGGTCGCCCCCAAGGCAAGCGAAGTCTTCTTCGCTCCCCAGGCCGAGGGGATGCCCTTCGGGGAGGTACTCAGTCAGGTGCAGTCCTACCTCTCCGGCGCCTATGCCACCCTGATTACCGACAGCGGGGATGAGGCCAAGGAGCAGATGAAGCGCCGCATCGCCCGGTATCTGCAGGACAACCGAATGGCTGTGGACGGCATGACGCAGGGCGAGCTGGTGGACGCTCTGTACACGGAAATGGCCGAATACGGTTTCCTCACCAAGTACATCTTTGCAGACGGCATCGAGGAGATCGACATCAATTCCTGGCGGGACATCGAGATCCAATATTCCGACGGCCGCACCGTCAAGCTGGAGGAACACTTTGACTCGCCGGACCATGCGGCCAATGTCATCCGCCGTATGCTGCAGAACTCCGGCAAGGTGCTGGACAACGCCAGTCCCATCATCACCTCCCGTCTGGCCAAAAACATCCGTGTTTCGGTCATTAAGACCCCCGTGCTGGACGAGGACGCAGGTGTTGCGGCCTCCATCCGAATCGTCAATCCCAAGAATCTGACCAAGGAGGACTTTGTGGGCAGCGGAACCGCTACGGAGGAAATGCTGGACTTTCTGTCCGCCTGCCTGCGCTATGGCGTGTCCATCTGTGTGGCTGGCGCCACCAGCTCCGGCAAAACCACCGTGGCGGGCTGGCTCATGTCCACCATTCCCGACCGCAAGCGGATCTTCACCATTGAGGACGGCTCCCGTGAGCTTCAGCTCATCCGGGAGCAGAACGGCAGGGTGGTCAATTCCGTCGTCCATACCCAGACCCGTGACAGCGAGAATGAGCGGCAGCGCATCGACCAGATCGCACTGCTGGACATTGCCCTTCGTTTCAACCCCGACATCATCGCCGTGGGCGAGATGCGAGGCCCGGAGGCTAATGCTGCCCAGGAGGCCGCCCGCGTGGGCGTGGCCGTTCTCACCACCATCCATTCCAGCTCCAGCGAGGGCACCTATCGCCGCATGGTATCCCTGTGCAAGCGGGCCGTGGACACCCCTGACGATACGCTCATGGGCTATGTCACCGAGGCATATCCCATTGTGGTCTACTGCCGCCAGCTGGAGAACAAGGAGCGCCGCATCACCAACATCTCCGAGTGCGAGATCCTGCCGGATGGGAGCCGACGGCTTCACAAGCTCTATGAGTACAACATCACCGAAAACCGTCTGGAGGGCGACCGGTTCATCATTGAGGGACACCACCAGAAGTGCGAGGAGATGTCCGAGAGCCTGCAGCGCCGCTTTATCGAGAACGGTATGCCCCGCGGTGAGCTGGAGCAGTTCATCCAGAGAAAGGAGGAAACTGCATGACAATGATCCAACTGATCGCCTGCATTGGCATGATTGCCGGGCTTTTTATGGTGCTGGGGATCTCCCCCGCAGAAATGAGCGACAGCATCTTCTCCCGGCTGACTGCTGCTCCCGGCAGCATCCGGGCGGATATCAACGAGACGACCAAGCGAAAAAAGGCCGGCTTCTTCCGCCGGGAGATCACGGAAGCCCAGGCGGTGCTGGCCGCATCCGGGCGTGAGGGGAAGTTTCCCATGGTGTGCATGGCCTCCCTGGTGCTGTTTGCCCTGGGCGCCTGCATCGCCATTCTCGCCGGGAACGCATTCCTTGTCCCTGTGCTGGCCATCGGTTTCATGCTGACTCCGTTCTGGTATGTCAAGCTGACAGCCGGAGGCTTCAAAAAGGATGTGGCCGCAGAGCTGGAAACGGCGCTGTCGGTCATCACTACCGCCTATCTCCGCACAGAAAACTTTCAGCAGGCAGTGGAGGAAAATGTCCGGTACCTGCACCACCCGGTGCAGGAGGTGTTCCAGCGGTTTCTCACCCGCATCAAGCACATTGACCCGGACATGGACGCCGCGCTTCATGACCTGAAATATGCCATCGACAACGAGGTATGGCAGGAGTGGTGCGAGGCGGTATCCGCCTGCCAGACAGACCGCAGCCTGAAAAGCACCCTGACTCCCATCGTCAGCAAGCTGTCGGATATGCGGGTAGTCAACGGAGAACTGGAAAATCTGGTCTTCGGCCCCCGCAAGGAATTCGTCACCATGGCGATCCTGGTGCTGATCAATATCCCGCTGGTGCGGTTTATCAACACGGACTGGTATCACACTCTGGTGGACACCATCCCCGGCCAGATGGTCATCGCCGTCTGCATCGCAGCTGTATTCGTGTCCTTTGCCTTTGTGGTGAAGCTGACGCAGCCCATCGAGTATCGGAGGTGAGGAAATGGGCGCACTTTTATTTCTGTTCGGCGCCGCACTGGCCGCCGGACTGTATTTTGTCCTTGCCGACCTGCTGAAAATTCCCCGGCTGGCTGCGGAACGGGCGCTCATCTCTGCTGGGCGGCGGGAACGCAGTCTGGTCAAATCTCTGGAGGCGCTGATCCTCGGCTGGGCATTGAAGCTGGCTCCGCTGATCCGAATGGACGAATACAAATACCGCCGTCTGGAGAGCAAGCTCACGGCGGCAGGGTTGGATATGACGCCCCAGGTCTACTCGGCTTATTCAATTCTGAAGCCCTGCCTCATCCTGCTCGGCATCATCCCGTGCCTGCTGATCCTGCCCATCCTGAGCCCCCTCATCGTGGTGCTGGCCGTTCTGACCTGGTTCAAGGAGAGCCGCCGTGCTGACGAGCTGGTCAAGGCCAGAATGGAACTGATCGAAGGCGAGCTGCCCCGGTTCGTCGCCACCATCCATCAGGAGCTGGCTGCCAGCCGGGATGTGCTGCGGATTCTGGAAAACTACAAGAAACACGCCGGGCCTGACTTTGGTCGTGAGCTGGATGTGCTGACTGCGGATATGCGGTCCTCCTCTTACGAGGCGGCGCTCATCCGCTTTGAGGCCAGAATGGGCTCAGCCATCATTTCAGACATCGTCCGCGGCCTCATCGGCATCCTCCGGGGCGACGATGGCAGGATGTATTTTCAGATGCTCTCCCATGATCTGAAAGCACAGGAGCTGCAGCGGCTCAAAGCCAAGGCCGCCAAGATCCCGCCCAAGATCCGGGTATTCAGCTTTATCATGCTCCTGTGCTTTATGATGACCTATATCGTCATCATCGTGTACCAGATCGTCAACTCCCTGGGGAGCCTGTTCTAAAGGAGGTCGCCATGAGAAAATTACTGAAACGGCGCTCCGGCGAAGGCTATATCGATGTTTGCGTCCTGGTGGTATGCGCCATGCTGGTGCTGGCGCTGGTGGTCCGTGTGCTGCCGGTCTATATCACCAAACAGCAGCTGGACACCTATGCCGTGGAGCTGGTGCGTGAGGCGGAAATTGCCGGCCGGGTCGGTACGGAAACCACTCGCCGTGCGGCGGCGCTTACCGACAGCACCGGGCTTGACCCTGACATCCGGTGGTCCGCCACCGGACGCATCCAACTCAACGATGAGGTCACTGTGACCCTGACGCTGGAAACGGATATCGGCCTCTTCGGGGGGCTGGGCTCATTCCCTATTACGCTGACTGCGGAGGCCACAGGAAAGTCGGAGGTGTACTGGAAGTGAGAAAGGCTATTTTTCGCCGTCGCTCCGGCGAGGGCGCCCCCATGATCCTGGCCATTGTGCTGGTCTTGCTGATGCTGTTCTGTGCCGTGGCGGAATTCTGCCGGTTATGGATCATCGCCCAGGGCGTGAAGGAAGCCGCACAGCAGGCAGTGATCTCCACCGTCAATGACAACTATGACGATGTGTACCACGCCGTGCGGGAGGGCTATGCCGCCGGATGGTATCCGGACGGCACAGGCCGCTGGGATGAGAGCATCGACACCGGCGATGTATACGGTCAGCTTTCCGAAACCCTGGGCCTGGAAAATACGGCACAGGGGTACCAGAAGCGTTCAGGCGGAGAGATCGAGTACATAATCTCCGGTTTGTCTGTGGAGTTGGAGAACAACGGCCTCAGTTCCGGTCAGAGCGAGGGTTACACCGCTGTGGTGGAGATTCACTTGGAGGTTCCGGTACGCTTTCTCGGAAACCTTCTGCCCTCTGCCAACATGACTTTGCACACGGAAGCGAAGTATATCCCGCTCTTCTAAAAAGGTTTCTCCTTTGCAATAGACTTCCGCGAAAAGATGTGGTATTGTCCACTTAACAAGAAAAATGTTCAAGGGAGGTATGCGCTATGACAGAAAAGACGAAGAAAATGATCCTCATCTCCATCGGCTGCCTGCTCTGTGCGGCCGTTGCGATTGGAATCGCCGCCCGGTTTGGCGGCAAAGCCGAGATTCCTTCCGGTGTGGTATCCGATGAGCCGGCGCAAAGTGGCGACCCGGATGTGAGTATCAACAGCGACGGGCAGACGGATGTGGACATCCAGGTGGAGGTGCCGGACGCATCCGAAACCGATCCCGCCCAGGGCGCCGACTCCAGCGGTTTGGAGCAGACCATCCAGGCCGACCCGGTCAAACCGGAGCAGCCTGAAAAGCCGGAAGCCCCAGATGGAACCTCGACACTGCCGGAGAACCACGACGCAGAAGATGTGCCGGAGGAGGAACGCAGGACCGAGGACGAGGAGCCGCCCACCTATGAGGAGCCGCCCACAGTCACCCCCACCGAAACAGAGCCTGCTGCCGGAAGCACCAACAGCGCCGGTCAGGTCTATGTGCCCGGCTTCGGTTATGTGGAGAACAGCGGCGAGAACACCGTCATCGAAGGAAATGATATATACGAAAACGGTAATAAAATCGGCACAATGGGGGGCGGAAACTAACCAATTATTGTAAAGAAGGCGCAGTCAATCCCGACTGCGCCTTCTCTTTTGCCCAAAAATCCGAAAGGAGGTCCTCTATGAAGCGAATTCTTGCGCTTATTCTTTCCGTCGTCCTGATGCTGGGAATCGCTGTGCCTGCTTACGCCATTGGCGATGAGAATATTGATAGCGGCGGAGGCAATCTGGGCAACGGAACATCCACCAGCTATTGGAACCCCGGCATGGACGGCGTCCGCATTTCTGTTGTTGAAACAAGTAGCCATGCGGTCATAGGAAACACGATAGATTGGAGCAACAAAATGCCGGGTACCAATGTGATCCACTTTGGAAAGATAAGCAAGCTATCTTATAACAGCGGTGCATCTCTACGGCCAATTGTAGGCGGATATACTTGCATACGTCCAGCCCAAAGCCTTCCCCGCATTATCTCCTCCGGCAGCTATCCGGCCAGCATTGATGCCATCCGCAGTTATTTTACGGATGAACAGGTCATTCGGGCCATTGCCGGGTATGTTGGGATGGATTTTGACACCCTGATTTGCGGTGATTATAAAATCGTCATTGAGCCGATTGCATACCTGGTTTACGGCGGCGCCAACTACGCTATGACCGCAACCGAAGCTGCCCTTTATGATAAGACAGTTGACGGTGATCTTCGATACTGGATGGGCTCGCTGACCCATCAGAACCTGCCGCTGGCCATCTTTCTGGAGGAAGCAGACCTGGGGTATCCCGCCTGGTCGGGCAGCACCACCAGCAAGGTGAGCAACGACCAGATCATCTCCTCTCTGGGCATTGGCATTGTCCGGTTCAACGACGAGCTGGAGCCGCCGGAGATCGACGAGTTTGACTACGAATACCGGGTGGACACAGATGTGATCACCTCCGTGGAGGTGTCCGGCGGTCAGTCTGACCCGGACAACCCGGTCACCGTGCAGTTTGTGATCGAAGGCAGCACCTATACGGTCAGCAATGTCTATTACCCGGAGGGAGACAGCCAGCTGGTCTGGGTGAAATGGCATACGCCGGAGGAACCCTGTGTCTGCACCATCCGGGTCCGAGTCCAGGGCGGCGGCACGGCCCAAAGCACCATCACTGCCAATATCGTTGATCTGGACGGGAACGATCCCCCCAATCCCGTGGCCGATGACCGAAACGATGACTTTACCCTGGTGAGCATCCCGGAGAAAGAGGAAGTGACCTCTGCCTCCTGGGGCATCTGGTCTCCCTGGTGGCAGGAGAATTGGGTGTGGGTTGAAAACTGGGAGAAGTGCTGGCACACGGACCGGTGGACGGACAGCGAGGGCAAATCCCACACGGACCGCTGGTACCACTGGGTGGACAACGGCTGGTGGGAGGATCAAGGCTGGTGGGAGTTTGATTATAGCGGCTACTCCGCCAGCCTGTCGGCTTCCATGGCCATTACGCCGGATAGCATGTCCCCCACAGCAAGCGCCACGACCGCCAAAAGCGGTTACGGCATCCAGCAGACTGTGACTGCCAATGTCAGCACGACCCAGAGCTCTGCCGTGACTGCGGCGCAAAATGCCGTGACCTATTTCCCGGAGTTCAACTACGAAGGATTCTGGCGGCTTCTGGATCGAAGCGTCAGCGGCAAACGCTCCGCCTTCGCCTTCAAGAATAATCCCTACAGCACATATAACAGGCCGACCCATTTCACCCCCATCTGGTATCCCGATGGAAGCTATACGCCGTACACCTGGCTCCTGGACTGCTGGACGCCGGCAGGCATGCTGTCCATGAACCTAACGGATTCCATTCGGATTTCGGGCGACCTATGGGAAGACTGGCATATCGCCCCCGCAAATTAACAAACTCACAATGGAGGTTCATCTATGCGTAAATATAACTGCAAACGCCTGATTGTTATGATGATCGTGGTGCTGGCTATGGTCTGCCTGACGGCAACCACGGCCTTTGCCGCAGGGACCGGGGATGTGGCCGGCGCCGTGGAGAGTACCTGGACCACCGCATCCGCTCAGATCAAGACTGTGGTCAACAACGTGGTGTTTCCCGCCATTGACCTGATCCTGGCGGTGTTCTTCTTTGCCAAGCTGGGTACCGCTTATTTCGAGTATCGGAAGTCCGGTCAGTTTGAGTGGGCGGCTCCGGCCATCCTCTTTGCCTGCCTGGTGTTTACTCTGACGGCTCCCATGTATCTCTGGGACATCGTGGGCATCTGAGGAGGGCATATGAACTTTTTTGAGCAAGAGCTTCACAGGATCGTTGCCCCGAAGTACCCTGATGCCACTTATGTAGGCCGGGCCTGCTATGTGCGTCTGAATGAGCTGAACCGGGCAAAGATCCAGTTCGTCACTGGAATTGTGGCAAATCAATACCATGCCCTTCGCATCTCCATTCTGAACCGGAACGAAGGCCAGGTGGATGCGCTGCTCCTGAACCTTTCCGACATCCTCGGGAAAAAGCAGACCAACAACCCGAACTTCAAAAACGGGATCACCCCCTACATCTGGGATGACTACGGGAAAGCGGACTGGTATGTCTACCATCCCAACAGCCGGGACTACCGGCAGCTCACGGAGGCGGTTTCCGACTACCTGGAGGTATTTCAGGAGCAGACCCAGACGGCTGACCCTCAGTGGCAGCAGACCATGTAAGTAAGTGACCCAGGGGCCGTACCAGCTGTGCGGCCCCCGGCCCTTTATCCCAGGCAGTTGGTGCGGCCTCGCCCCGAAAAGAGGTGAGCGAACCATTGTTTATTTGGGATTTTGTTGCCGACACCATCCTCGGACAGATCGTTGACTGGATCTATGGCCAGGTCATGGGCTTCCTCGGGAACTTCTTTGCCGAGATGGGGAACATGGGCGTTGAGCTGTTCGAGATGAGCTGGGTGCAGAGCGTGGTACTGTTTTTCTCCTATCTGGCCTGGGCGCTCTACGGCACCGGCCTGGTGGTGGCCTGCTTTGAATGCGGCATTGAATACTCCTCCGGCAGAGGAAATGTCAAGGAGATCGCCCTCAACGCCATCAAGGGCTTTATGGCGGTAAGCCTGTTTACCGTGGTGCCGGTTCGGCTCTATGAACTCTCTGTCACGCTGCAGGCCAGCCTCACCGCCGGAATTACCGGATATGGGACCTCCATTGGCGAGGTGGCGACCGAGATTGTCGATACGCTCAGCGGAGTGGATTCCCTGACAGGCATGACATCCGGCTCATACTTTGGGTTTGCATCCATCACCAGCCCGATCATGCTGCTGTTCTGTATTATCCTGATGGCCTATGCGGTGATCAAGGTATTCTTTGCAAACCTGAAGCGCGGCGGTATCCTTCTGATTCAAATTGCGGTAGGCAGTCTCTATATGTTCAGCGTGCCCCGCGGCTATACCGACGGCTTCATCCAGTGGTGCAAGCAGATCATCGGCCTGTGCCTGACCGCTTTCCTGCAATCCACCATATTGATAGCCGGATTGATGGTGTTTAAAGATAATGCGCTTCTGGGCCTTGGCCTGATGCTGTCCGCCGGTGAGATCCCCCGTATCGCCGGAGCCTTTGGCCTGGATACCACCACAAGAGCCAACATCATGTCTGCGGTCTACACCGCCCAGGCCGCAGTCTCCACCACAAGAACCATCGTTCAGGCGGTAGCCAAATGAGAACAAACAGCATGGGGCCCCCGCACAAGCCCGATACCGCGGCTTGTGTGGGGAGAGGAGGCGCAGCGGAGCGAGTGAATTTTCGTGTCCGCACGGAAATGAACGATGCGAAACTTGCGCCGACGATGGGCAGCCTGTTTGACGGGATCGGGGGATTCCCGCTGGCCGCCATTCACAACGGCATCGTTCCTGTGTGGGCCAGCGAGATCGAAGCATTCCCGATAGAGGTGACCCGGCTTCGATTTCCCGATATGGTCCATGTAGGCGATATCACAAAGCTTGACGGTGCGGAGCTGCCGCCGGTGGACATCATCTGCGGCGGCTCTCCCTGTCAGGACTTGTCTGTGGCCGGAAACCGCGCCGGTCTCTCCGGCGCGCGCTCCGGCTTGTTCATGGAACAGGTCAGACTTGTAAAGGAGATGAGAAATGCAGAACGATTACGAAACAGAACAGCTCTCTATATACGACCTCGATTTATGGTGTGGGAGAATGTTCCCGGAGCCTTCTCCAGCGGAACTCCCAAAGGAGAGGACTTCCGGATCGTCCTCGAGGAGATCGTCCGAATTAAAGTCGGTGGTGTTTCAGTCCCTCGACCTGACACCGGGCGCTGGGAATCTGCTGGGCGAATCGTATTGGGAACTGATTTCTCCCTGGCGTGGCGATGCCTTGACGCTCAATACTGGGGTGTCCCCCAGAGAAGAAAAAGAATCTTCCTTGTCGCAGATTTTGCAGGACGATCCGCCGGACAAATACTATTTGACCCCGAAAGCCTGCCTGGGTATCCTGCGCCGGGCCCTTGAGCGAGGAAAAGAGCTCCCCAAGAAGCTCAAACGGGCGCTGGAAATCCAATCTGGAGTCGCTCCACCGGACGGCGACGCCACCAAGTTGGAAGCGTACCATATCAACCAGAGGGATGAAGGTATCAACCTGCACGGAGTGTCCGGCGCCCTAATGGCCACTAACAATATGCAAATGCAGACCTTTGTCACACAGCCAGACAAGGATGATGTGGAAGGCTTTGATGGGTACAATGGCGATTTGACCGGCGATGTTGCGGCAACGCTTGGCGTAAACTGCGGGATGTCCACAGGCCGAAACGGTCTGCTCCAGCCGATTGCCTTTGCGGCAAATCAGAGAGATGAAGTCCGGGATCTGCACGATGTGGCCGGAGCCTTGGGCGCCCAACCGGGAATGAAGCAGCAAACCTTCATTGCGGAAGGTGTAGTGGCCAAGGGCAACGGCGATTGTTTCCTGACGCCGGAGCGCCATACATCCCTGAGTGCAGGGGGCGGTCAGGCCGGACAGGGCTACCCTTGCGTCCTGACTGCCGGTTTCTCTGCCGGTGCAGGAGCATCCGCCGGAGGCATCGGCTATGGCGAAGAACTCGCCCCCACGCTGAAGGGCAGCGCTGGCGGGAACTGCATGCCATCGGTTTTGTGCCTCAACGACCAGGGCGGCAGCGTCATGGAATGCAGTGAAAATGTGACAGGGACTCTCCGAGCCCAGGAACACGGACACCAGCCGCTGGTCTATGAGAACCACGGCATCGACTCCCGCTACACCGGTCCGCATCGGGTCGCTCCCACCATGTCCGCACGGTACGGTACCGGCGGCAACAATGTGCCGTTGGTAGAGCAGGAACCGGTATTCTGCATCACCGGCAACGCCATCGACAGGCAACCCAAAAACGGTGGGAACGGCATCGGCTATCAGCAGGACATCGCCTATACCTTGACCGCAACCGACCACCATGCGGTATTCAGCAGGCAGCGGGTGGATGTGTTCAAGGACGGCGAGGTGGTCAGCACCCAGAGTGCCCGTCAGCATAAGGATGCCACAGATCTTGTGCTGCAAGGGACAGGCCGGCCAAAGCTGATTCGCAGGCTGACCCCACTGGAGTGTGAGCGCCTTCAGGGCTTCCCGGACAATTGGACAGCCATCCCCGGCGCCTCGGACTCAGCCCGCTACAAAGCACTGGGCAATTCCGTTGCCATTCCGTGCGTGGACTATGTTCTCCATGGCATTTCGCTGGTGCTTCTGGCAAGCTGAATGTGCCTTGTTGCTTCTGCTTCGTTTACGCTTGCTTCTTTGTTGGGTTGTGTGAATAGCTATTTGTCCTTGGGTGCAGTATGCTTTGCCTGCAAAATACAGAAAGGAGAACGCTCCATGAATGCGAAAAAGAATCTCTGTGCAATGATTCCCGCAGACCTCCACGCCAAGGTCATTGCGGAGAAAGAGCAGCTGGCGCTGAGCACCTTGGGAGAATATGTGGAACTGGTACTCAAAGAACACTTCGAAGGAGGAAAAACGATCATGGCAGCAACCAAAACCTTGGCATTCCAAATCTCTGAGGAACTGGATCAGCGGCTGAAGAACTTCATCGCCGCCGAAAAGAAGCGCGGCCGGAAGATCAGCCAGAAGGAGTTCGTCATCGGACTCATCGAACAGGCGCTGGCCGAATATGAGGCGCAGAACCAGACCGAGGAAACGACCAACGAATGAGATACCGCATGGACGCCGGGGAATGAACCCCGGCGGCTTTTTTCTTGGAGGTGAACTATCCTGTACATCTATCCCGATAACCTGACCGCCAAAGCAATGCTGTGGCTTTGGGAACTCAAGGATGTGGGCGTCATCGGCGTAGGGCTTTTGCTCTCCGTCCTGGCGCTGACCCAGACCGGAATTTTTATTCCGCTGGTGCTGACGGCGGTCTACGCCTTCCTCAGCATCCGGTTTGACGGCACCAGCATTCTGGACTTTATCCGGTATGCGGTGGCCTTCCTGATCACCAGACAGCAATTTTATGAATGGAGAATGTGATATGAGCTATGACGAAACCATGTTCGGTACGGCGCCTCCTTTCTCTTTTGAGGAAACCGAAGGATACGAAGAAAAAGATCTGTCTGCTTCGCTGACCCTTCGGTGGAGCCGGAAACGCAGACGCTGGGAGTGTGACAATGCGTATTTCTGGCACGAGTCCCAAAACAAGTGGTGCTGCCGCAGTGAGGACGGCAGATATTATCACGGCTTCCGCAGTCTGCGGGCCCTTCTGAAAAGCTATGTGGGCGGACGCCTGTGTGAAAGCTCCCGCTGCGATGGTGCGAGAAATGTCCGGGCAAAATACTGGTTCCGCCAGCACCCCAAGACGGTGACCTGCCGCGTCACCATCCGCTGCACCGGCCTGTTTCCGGCGCTCTTTTCCAAAGGAGGGATCACAGTATGAGCAGAAAGAAAAAAGATAAGTCGGCCCAGTCTACCCGGCAGCTCATGGGGATCGACAGCGTCAAAGACTACTGCATCGCCACCCGCATGGGCGACCTGGTATTCTTCATCATCAAGCCCACCAACATCAGCGTCCTGCCGGACTCCAGCATCAGCGCCAGAATCTACGCTCTGCTGAATGTGGTCAAGGGACAGGCCGAGATCGAGATGCTGGCGCTCAACTCCAAGGAGTCCTTTGAACGGAACAAGACCTTCTATCAGGAACGGCAGACCTGCGAGGAGCTCCCTGCCATACGCAGGCTTCTGGAGCAGGACAGCACACACCTGGACCGCATTCAGGTGCTGATGGCCTCCAGCCGGGAGTTTTATATCATCATCCGGCTGCGGAAGGAAAAGGATACGGATGTGTTTCCGTACCTCAGCCGCATCGAGCAGAGCATCAATGACAACGGATTCACCACCCGCCGGGCCGCCGAGCAGGATCTCAAACGGATGCTGGGCGTCTACTTCGAGCAGAATGTGACCACCGAGCAGTACGAGGACTACGACGGTGACCGCTGGGTCATTGTGGGCGAATAAAGGGAGGAATTCCATGGCAAAGAAACGAGTAAACCCCGCACCTCAGGGCCGTGAGGAGGCGAACATCAAGTCCTTCCTGGACATGATCGCTCCCTCAGTGGTCAGCTTCATGCCGGACCACTTCATCTGCGGCAACACCTACCGCTGCGTCTGGGCCCTTCGGGAATACCCCACCAGCACGGACGAGCAGGCCATCCTCCGCCACCTGGGAGAAAAGGACGGCATCACCCTGCGGATCTACACCCGGCAGGTCACGCCCGCAGAGGAAAAGCGAATCATCCAGAACGCAGCCAACAAAAACCGCATGAACAGTTCCAACACCAATGACCTGCAGCAGACGGTCACCGCCGAGAGCAACCTGCAGGATGTGGCGACCCTGGTGGCCGCCATGCACCGCAACCGTGAGCCGCTGCTCCACTGTGCGGTCTATATCGAGCTGACCGCCTCGGACTACAACACCCTCAAGCTGCTCCAGACCGATGTGCTGACGGAGCTGGTACGGAGCAAGCTGAATGTCGACAAGCTCCTGCTCCGCCAGCAGCAGGGCTTCCGCTGTGTCAATCCCAGCGGTCACAATGCCTTCGGCGTCCAGTTTGAACGGGTGCTGCCCGCCTCCAGCGTGGCAAATCTCTATCCCTTCAACTACTCCGGCAAACTGGACCCCAAGGGCTTCTACATTGGCAAAGACAAATACGGCAGCAACATTCTGGTGGACTTCGACCAGCGGGACGAGGATAAGACCTCCGCCAACATCCTGATCCTGGGCAACTCCGGTCAGGGCAAATCCTACCTCATGAAGCTGCTTATCCTGAACCTGTTGGAGTCCGGCAAGTCCATCATTTCCCTGGACGCCGAACACGAACAGCAGGAGATGTGCGAGGCGGTGGGCGGCTGCTTCGCCGACCTCATGGCCGGACAGTACATCATCAATGTGCTGGAACCCAAGTGCTGGGATGACGGCGGCGATCCCAATGCCACCGACGCGCCGGAGGCCTTTCGCAAAAGCACCCTGCTGGCCCAGCACATCTCCTTCCTGAAGGACTTCTTCCGGGCCTATAAGGATTTCAGCGACGCGCATATCGATACCATTGAGATCATGCTGTCCAAGCTGTATCAGAAGTTTGGCATCACCGAGCGCACCAACTTCAGCCGGATGCGTCCGGAGGACTATCCCATTCTCTCCGATCTGTACGACCTCATCGAGCAGGAATTCAAAAACTACGATGCCGGTCAGCACCAGCTCTATACTGAAAAGCTCCTGCAGGAGGTGCTGCTTGGCCTGCACTCCATGTGCAAGGGGGCCGACGCCCAGTTCTTCAACGGACACACCAACATCACCTCCAGCCGCTTTCTGGTGTTCGGCGTGAAAAGGATGCTCAGTGCCGCCAAGAATGTCCGCAACGCCATGCTCTTCAATGTGCTGTCCTTCATGTCCGACAAGCTTCTGACCGTGGGCAATACCGTGGCGGCTCTGGACGAGCTGTATATCTGGCTGTCCAACCCCACTGCTATCGAGTACATCCGCAACTGCCTGAAGCGTGTGCGAAAGAAAGAATCCGCCATGCTTCTGGCCAGTCAGAATCTGGAGGACTTTGACCAGGAAGGCGTCCGTGAGATGACAAAGCCCCTGTTCAGCATCCCGCCCCACCAGTTCCTGTTCAACGCCGGCTCCATCGACAAGCGATCCTACATGGATATGCTTCAGCTGGAGGAGTCGGAATACAACCTCATCAAGTTTCCTCAGAGGGGCGTCTGCCTGTATAAGTGCGGCAATGAGCGATACCTGCTGGAGGTTCATGCTCCGTCCTACAAGGAGAAACTCTTCGGATCGGCAGGTGGTCGCTGATGGCTGTGCCTGCGGCAATCGCAAAAGCCGCCGCCATGCTCCTCACCAATGAAAAGACCCGAAAAGGTGTGGGCTGGATTCTGGTGGCAGTCTTTTCACCGGTCATTCTTTTGATCGCCCTGCTCTGCGCCATTGGTTCCGGCGGTTCAGAACACAACAACTATTCGGTGGAGGCGTGCTTCTATGGAGGCGAGTTCTCCGCCGAAGTCCCTGCGGAGTTCCGGTATCACATTGAGGAGATGCGCTCGGCCTTTTCTCTTCTGGACTCGGCGGTGTCCTCTGCCAATGGGCAGATGGACAGCGGCAACAGCCTTGACCCCATCCGTGTCAAGGCTGTTTTTTATGCCCTCTGCTTTGGGGAGGACGCCCCGTCCACACGGGCGGCGAACAGCTTCGTGGGGTGCTTCTACACCACCGAAACCCGAACCCGAACCGTGGAAGTGACTCTGGAGGACGGGACTACCAGTACAGAGGAAGAAGAATATACCGTCGCGGTGCCGATCTCGCTGTACCAGGCATACGCCAATCTGGAAGCCCATCTGGGCAGAGCAATCACGGAGGATGACAAAAGCAACATCGACCACATCTATACCATGATAGCCGGTGCCGTGGGTGGCGGCAGCTACAGCGGCGAGTATCTCCGAGGGGATGGGAGCAGCATTGAGCTGGACATCTCCACCTTCACCGATCCCACCACCAAGAATGCCGCTGACCTTGTGACCTACGCCATCCATGCCTGGGAGTCCGGCTGGGGTTATGTCTGGGGAACCTACGGCAGTGTCCTCACCGATTCGCTCTTCGCCTATAAGTTGGAGCAGTATCCGGATGGCGTTGGTACCTACGCAGACTTCATCCGGGCCAACTGGCTGGGAGGACGGACAACGGACTGCGTCGGTCTCATCAAAGGCTATGGCTGGCTGAATCCCGAAACCCTCACCATTGACTATGCCACCAACGGCATGCCCGACCTGGGAGCAAACCAGATGTACTACTCCGCATCGGTGTCCGGTCCCATTGATACCATGCCGGATACTCCCGGCCTTGCCGTCTGGCACGACGGACACATCGGCGTCTACATCGGAAACGGCGAGGTCATCGAGGCCATGGGCACCAAGTACGGTGTGGTCAAGACCAAGCTGGAAGGCCGCGGCTGGACCCACTGGCTGGAGATCGAATACATCAACTACAACTGAGAAAGGAAGTGCCAATGAAACAAGTGAACCTGACCATCACCTTCGATGAGGAGAAGCTCTCGGCGCTCAAACGCTACATGGGCAAGAAGGAGCTTGACCTGGACCGTGAGATGACGGATGCGCTGGTGAAACTCTATGAAAAATATGTGCCCGCTCCGGTGCGTGAATACATCGACGAGAGCGATGTAAACGCCGCTGCTCCGAACAAGTCCCGCCGCAGCCCGAAGCCTGTCACGCCCAAACCCGCAGAAGAAGTGGAGGCGTCGCAGTGAACAGCAAAGACATCACCCTCTGGATTGACGAGCGTTGGTACGACGCCCTCAGCAAGCATCTGAAAGATGAAACGCTGGAGGAGCATCTGGAGAATGTCCTTGATGAAATGTGCAACCAGCTTCCTCAGCGGGAGTACGAGCGCATCAGCCACGAGCTCTGGGCAGAGCAGCAGGCGGAGAAGGAGGCTCGGGAGGCCACACGGCGCTTCGCCGTTTTCCATGTCACGGAGGGCGGCAGTGCCGACTACTTCCTGACGGAAGAACATATGGAGTTCCTGCAAACTGCCCGACGCCTTCGCAGCTATATCCGCAAGGCAGACGGCGACGCCCCCGCACACTTCACTGAAATGTTTCCCCGTGGAGAGAAACTGTCCCGTGAGCAGTTCGAAACATATGTGTCGGAGCGGCTGGATAACACCGGCAGAGTGGTCGGTGCATTCGACATTGACCTGGACAGCGGCTACCTCGATGCCCTCAACATCATGGACGGCTGGAAGCGATTCCGCATTCAGGATGTCAGCACCGCCGTCTACTTCGCCACGAAGAAAAGCGCCGCGTCACCGGACGAACAGTGGCGCACCTTCCTGGATCGTCTGCAGGGAAAAGAGATCACATACGAAACGGAGCCCCAGTATCTCACCGGTATCCGGACGCTCCACGCAGAGGACATCTCCTTTGCGGAGGATATTATTCAGAACGACAACCTGCTGGAGTTCTACATGGAAGTATCGTTCCATGCGGACGAGGTGTTCGGAACCAACGTCTGTACCACCGAGAACGATGACTGGCTGAACATCTATGCCAACTACGATCTGGATGCCCGCCGTGTCTGTGACACGCTGGAGGTGTATCTGCAGCGGGGCAACGGCGATGAGGAGGCGTTCAAGTATCGCCTCAGCGCCGAGGAACAGGCCCTGCTCCTCCCCAGGATGAACACCTACTGTCAGGAGTACTGGGGCCAAAGTCTGGAGGAGTGCAGTGCGAACTATCTGTCGGAGCAGAGTCCGGCATCCCCGGAGATGCAGATGTAGCGCCGTGTTGCCCCCTGTGGGCCGCTGTGTGCGGCTTTCAGCGGCTGACCGACCGAGTACCCCGCCCTGGGGAAACAGGCGGGGTTTGTGCCGCTTTTCGAGGGAGGTGGAGGCCGACGAAAGGCAAGCAGGAGAAAGGCCCGACGCTCCTTGTGCGCCGAGCCATTCACAACTGCCCGCAGTGCGGGCAGTTTCAGGCTTTTGGATAGGCCGTTCCTTTTGAGCCTAAACAGCAGCAGGAACGCTCCATTTTACGAGAACGCCGCTGTACCAAGGGTTTTACAGCGGTTCCAACAAACAAGGAGGTACTATGGTAAAAGGAAAACAGAAGGTAACTGTATGGATGACCCCATCTGTGAAGGAGCAGATTGAGGACACCTATCGGTCAGATAACTGTAGAACCCAAAGTGAGTTCATCGAAAAAGCAGTGGAATTCTATCTTGGCTATCTGCATACCAAGAACGCCGGCGCCTTTCTGCCCGAAGCACTCTCTGCCATGATGACCGGCACACTGGATTACTATACCGGGCGCATGGGCTCGCTCCTGTTCAAGCAGGGCGTGGATCTCCATGTGCTGGGACAGATCATCGCTTACGACACCGACATCGACGAAGGCGAATACCAGCGCCTGCGCGGAAAAGCCATCCGGGATATGAAGCGCACCAACGGGCGCATCTCCTTCAAGGACGCACTGGACTTCCAGAAGTCGGTGTAACCCATGGCAAAGCTCGTACAGAAAAGCGGCTATATCCAATCGGACAAGGCCGGCGGGTACATGAAGTACATCGCCACCCGTGAAGGCGTGGAGAAGCTGTCCGGAAACGGTCCGGTTACCAAAGGCCAGCGGGAGCTGATCCAAAAGCTGCTCCATGACTTTCCCGATGCTGCGGAGCTGTTCGAGTACGAGGACTACTGCAAGACCCCAACGCTTGGAACTGCCTCCGCATTCATCACCATGGCGCTGGATGCAAACCTTCATGAGATGAACTCAGAGAGCGGATACATGTCCTACATTGCCACCCGTCCTCGTGTGGAGCGTCACGGCGCACACGGCCTGTTCAGCTCCGCTCCGGCAGTTGACCTGAATGCAGCCATGTCCGAGCTGGAGGCCCATGAAGGAAATGTGTGGACCATCATCTACTCCCTGCGCCGGGAAGATGCCGCCCGCCTGGAATACGACAACGCGGATGCGTGGCGCACTCTGCTCATGATGCACACACAGGATCTGGCCAGGGCTATGCGGATACCGGTGGATCACTTCCGCTGGTACGCAGCCTTCCACAATGAGGGACATCACCCCCATATCCACATGATGGTCTGGTCGGACAATCCCAAGGAGGGCTTCCTGACCAGAGAAGGCATTGCGGCCATGCGCTCCAAGCTGACCAACACTATCTTCCGGGATGAGATGAATCAGATCTACGAGCGGAAGGATGTAGCCTACAAAGATCTGGTCGAGACAGCCCAGGACACCATGCGGGAGCTGATCCACAGGATGAATCACCAGCTCTGCGACAACCCCGTCATCGAGGAGCAGATGCGCCAGCTGGTGCAGGCTCTGGAAACCACCACCGGGAAAAAGCAGTATGGCTATTTGAAAAAGCCACTGAAAGCGTTGGTGGACACCATCGTGGATGAGCTGTCCCGACAGCCGGAAGTAGCGCAGTGCTACGAAATCTGGAATCAGATCCGGGACGAGCTGAACGAGTGCTACGGCAGCCGCACACCACGGGAGCATCTCCCGCTCTCCCAGCAGAGGGAGTTTCGCAGAATCAAGAACGACATCATCCGGGAGGCCGAGAACATCCGTCTCGGCCTCCCAACTTTTGAAGATGAAGCACTGCAGGACGAGCCTGAGCCGGAGGAAGCACAGGAGGAACATCGATCCACCAGCGTATACGATCAGGCACAGCGCTACCGTGCCGCCAAATCCGTGCTGCAGGATGTCTATGCGCTGGATGAGGAACACGCGGAAGCGGTTCGGGAGCTGGAGCAGCTCTGGGCAGAGGGATATACGGTGGCAGCCCACCAGCTGGGTAAGTTCTACCGGGACGACCTCTCCACCATGCGGGATCATGAAAAAGCCGAGCGGTGGTTTCGATTGTCCGCAGAGGCCGGAAATGACTTCTCGGAATACGCCCTTGGGAAACTGCTCCTTTCTCAGAAACGCACAGCGGAGGCATTGCGCTGGCTGGATAAGGCTGCCGGGCATGGAAACCAGTTTGCCCAATATCGTTTGGGAAAGCTCTACCTCGCCGGCGAGTCTGTAAAGAAGGATGTGAGAAAAGCTCTGGAGTACCTGACCGCTGCCGCCGAACAGGGAAATTCCTTTGCCCAATATACCCTGGGCAAGCTGTATCTCCTGGGCCGGGATGTGGAGCAGGATCGGGAGCAGGCCAGGGAGTGGTTCACACGCTCAGCCGCCCAGGGCAACCAGTACGCTCAATTCTTCCTCGACCGCTTCGACCAGTTCCGTGATCCGTCCGTGATGCTGGCGGCAACCAAGCTGCTCCATCACATGAGCCGGATCTTCCGGGATAATTCTGTACCGCCTCATAACCCGGCCGGAATCCGCATTGACTCCAAACGGCGCACACGCCTGATGGAGAAACGTATGGCCATAGGCCACAAGGCAGACGATCACGAGGAGCAGGTGTCGTATCAGCAGACCATGTAACAGGAGGGAACCATGTCAACCTATATTCACTTTACAGAAGAGCAAAGGCAGCGTGCCGCCGCTGTGGACTTGGAGGAGTTCCTCCGGTTCCGTGGCGAGAAGCTGATTCCGTCCGGCAGAGAGAAACGGCTGGCCAAGGACCACAGCGTCACCGTCCGCGGAAACGAGTGGTACGACCATGCCGAGGAGAGGGGCGGTCACGCCGTCAGCTTTGTGCAGCGCTTCTACAACCTCAGCTATCCCGAAGCGGTGACCATGCTGCTGGGCGGAGAAGTGGGTACCATCTACCCCTCTGCCGCAGAGCGGGTGGTGGAGCCGCCAAAGCCCTTTGTCCTGCCGCCGGTCCACTCCGATATGCGCAGGGTCTATGCCTATCTGGTGAAGCATCGGAACATTGACCGAAGTGTGGTAGCCCACTTCGCCAGGGAAAGGCTCCTGTACGAAGATGCGAAATACCACAATGCAGTATTTGTGGGCACAGATGAGGAAGGCGTCCCGCGTCACGCCCACAAACGGAGTACCAACAGCTACGGAAAAGCCTTCCGGCTCAATGTGGAGGGCTGCAATCCCCGCTACAGTTTTCACCATATGGGAACAGACGAAAGCCTCTATGTGTTCGAGGCGCCCATCGATATGCTCTCCTACATCACGCTCCATCCGGAGGACTGGCAGCGCCACAGCTATGTGGCCTGCTGCGGCACCTCCATCCAGCCGGTGGCGAAGATGCTGGAGCGGATGCCCCAGATTCACACCGTGCTGCTTTGTCTGGACAACGACGAGGCTGGCCACCTGGCCAACCAGCGCATGATGGCCCAGCTGGAAGCGGACTACACCGTGGAACGGCTCGTTCCGGAGAACAAGGACTGGAACGATGACTTGACTACAGTCAGAGAACAGAAATGCGAGGTGAACACATTATGCCAGAGTTTTGGATAACTCTGTTGGAGCAGCTCAAGGAGTCAAAGGTGGCTCTCCTGATTCTGGCCGGCGCCGGAATGTTTCTTGTCATCGGAGGACTTGCTGCGCTGTCCCACTGCTACACCCTGAGCGGCATCAAGTCCAGGACGGTGGGCGACGGACAGCACGGTACCGCGAGGTGGGCCACCGCAAAGGAGATCAAAAAGATCTATGCCCATGTCCCGTTCCGGGTCAGGGACTGGCGCAGCGGCCACAACCGCCCCGCGGAGCAGGGGCTGGTGCTGGGGTGCAAGGGCAAGAAGGGCGAGCTTACCGCTCTGGTGGACAGCGACGATATCCACTGCCTCATGATCGGCGCTTCCGGCATCGGCAAGACAGCCTATTTCCTCTATCCCAATCTGGAATATGCCTGTGCCAGCGGCATGAGCTGGCTGGCGCTGGACAGCAAGGGCGACCTTGCCCGGAATTACGGAACCATCGCCAAGGAGTGCTATGGGTACAATATCTCTGTTATCGACCTGCGTAATCCCACCCGCTCGGATGGCAACAATCTGCTGACGCTGGTCAACCGGTACATGGATATCGCCCGAAAGGAGCCGGGGAATCTGGCGGCCCGCGCAAAAGCAGAAAAATACGCCAAGATCCTGTCCAAGACCATTGTCAACCCGGACGGCGATGACAGCAACCGTGGGCAAAACGCCTTCTTCTACGATGCCGCCGAAGGTCTGCTCACCTCTGTCATCCTGATGCTGGCTGAGTTCCTGCCGCCCGACGAAGACCATCCCCAGGAGCGCCGACACATCGTCTCCGTGTTCAAGCTGGTGCAGGATCTTCTGGAACCCAGTGGCGTCAAGGGCAAGAGCCACTTCCAGCTTCTGATGGGCAAGCTGCCTCCGGACCACAAGGCGCGGTGGTTCGCCGGAGCCGCCCTCAACAGCGCCGAGCAGGCCATGGCCTCCGTCATGTCCACGGTCCTGTCCCGGCTGAATGCCTTCTTGGACAGCGAACTGGAGCAGATCCTGTGCTTTGACAGCGCCATCGACGCCGAGAAGTTTGCGTCGGAGAGGTCCGCCATCTTCCTGATCCTGCCGGAGGAGGACACCACCAAGAACTTTATGGCCGGTCTGATGATTCAGAATCTCAGCCGGGAGCTGTTTGCCGTGGCCGATGAGAACGGCGGCAAGCTGAAAAACCGGGTGGTGCTGTTCTGCGACGAGTTTGGAACCATGCCGCCCTTTGATATTCTGCCCCTGTTCTCCGCCGGTCGATCTCGCCGGCTGACGCTGGTACCCATCATCCAGTCGTTGGCGCAGCTGGAGAAAAACTACGGCAAGGAAGGCTGCGAAATCATTCAGGACAACTGCCAGGACACCATCTTCGGCGGTTTCGCCCCCAACAGCCAGACTGCGGAAGTCCTGTCCAAAGCCCTGGGCAGCCGCACCGTCCTCTCCGGCTCGGTGAGCCGAGGGAAGAACGATCCCAGCCAGAGCCTGCAGATGATGGAACGGGCACTACTCACCCCTGACGAGCTGAAATCCATCCCCAAGGGCAGCTTCATTGTCATGAAAACCGGTACCCATCCCATGCGGACCCGGCTCCAGCTCTTCCTGAACTGGGGCATCACCTTCGGGGAGCCGTACACTGTGCCGGAGCGGGCAAACCGAGCGGTGGCCTATGCCAATCGTGTGGATCTGGAACGGAATCTTCCGAAGTCTGCCAAGGCAGAGGAAGCAGCGGAACACCGGGGCTATGCGGTGTCCGGACACGGCGGTATGGCGCATGAACCAGTACAGGAGAGAACCCGAAAGCGGGGTAAAAGTATCAAATCCATGGAGGAAGAAAACACATGAGCTACTTTGGAACCATCTACGCCGACACCGAACTGCCCTCCAGAGCAAGGGCAGTTTATATGTACCTGCGGGATCGGTCAGACGCTGAGGGCAAGTGCTGGCCCGGCATCAAGACCATCGCCTCGGACATGAAGCTGTCCCGCTCCACGGTCAAGCGGGCTGTATCCGATTTGGAAAAAGCCGGATATCTGGTCAAAGCCCCCCGATACCGTCCCAACGGCAGCAGTACCTCCAATCTCTATACTGTAAAATAAAGAGAAAGTGGTTTGTACCAAAAAGTTGTACAAACCACTTTTGAAGGAATCGAATTTTTAAAACCTTCCACCAAGGGGAGGCTGCGCTCATGTGCTGGACCCAGGGGCGGTTCATTGTGAACCGCCCAGAAGGACTCACTCTAACTGAGATTTAATGCAGAGAAAGAAACTAACGGAAGAACGGCGGGGACTTGTCGGCAATGCGCTCCCGGAAAGTCCCTGCTTTTCTTCTGCCGGAGAGATTGTGCGTTCGCATAAAATTGCGATACGCTCTTGAAGATAATAGAGATTAGCGGTAAAATATAAGTCAAGTGTGCATTAAGGCCCGTTCTTTGAGAATCACCTTACAAAATATCTGTATTATCTGGAAGAAGGAGAGAGTACATGGCGCTTTCTTATAACCGTATGTGGAAGTTACTTGTAGATAAGAAAATGAGCAAAGCGGATTTGAGAAAAGCCGCAGATATTGCGCCGAATACAATGACAAAGCTACGGCGAGATGAAACGGTAAATCTCGCTATTTTGGGCCGTATATGTGAGACCCTCGACTGTGATTTCGGCGATATTATGGAATATGTAAAAGAATCAAAAAATAGTTCAAACACGCAAACATCTTCAAAGGAGTAGTTGTATATGGCAGAGAGGCAACCGTCCTGGGATAAATATGAAGCCGCTATCCTGTTAGAAGGGATCCTTGCCTCTATGAAAGGCGAGCTCACACGCTCAGACGCAGTTAAGGCAGTATCTCACGATTTAAGAGCAATGGCAGTTCATCGGGGCATAGAAATTGATGCGGTGTATCGTAATACAAACGGAATCTCATTTCAAATGAAAAGCATGGAGTCAGCATATTTGGGACGCACAGTTTTCAAACCGGCTACCAGACTTTTTACAGGGGTTGCAAGTTTGTATCATGACTCCCATGACGAGTATCAAAAATTACTGAAGGAGGCAAGAGCAATGATAATCGATGGAAAAACCGTTAAAGATGATTTCATGCGGTATCTTGCCGAACAAGTGTCTCCTGCCCAGCTTTCTGACTTTTATATTTGTTATTCTGAAATCGAAACCTTTTGCTTGAAAATAAAAGTCCTGCAAAAACCGTTGTTCCAGACAACAGACATCGAAACCATAAAGAAAGTTCAGCGCACAATTGAACAAAATAAATTCTTCAGAATAACCCGCAGAAAGCAGATCAATAAAATTGTTGCTGCAGGGCGATATTACTACAACTACATAAAAGAAGGGCTCTATTCTCGTATTGGCATTGAGGAAACAGCAGTTGAGGAATCCAACACCGCCACTCAGACATTTCAGCCACAACACACACATAATATCGCAAACGATACAATGTCAAAATCTGTTGCGAGTGAACAGTCGGATGAGATAAACAGCAGAAGTTTTTCTCGATACCTGTCGGAAACACTGAAAATGGCCGATGCTACCAGTCGGAGTTATTCTTCGGCAATAAATAATTGTGAGGTGTTTGCAAGAGAACACCAACTGCCTTCTTGGCAACTTTACACTTCTGATCGGCAAGCTGCGCAGGAAACGATTCGCTTACTCTTAAACGATGCGGATTTTTTGAGTTACAATGCGAGGCAGCATAATCGCTTCCGAGCGGCTTTGCAGAAGTTTCTTATGTTCATTGGGGCTGAGCCGCAACAGACTGTTCCTACAAAAGCGGACATAGATTCTGCGAGTCCTTACAGGAATGAAGGTTATGAGCAAGTGCTCAGAGAATATTTCATGAAGGGATTCCGTATGGATTCGCCTCTTGAGATACGCAAATTTAAGAGGTATTACACAGCAACCCATGCCACAGAGCTGACTGACTCTGATGATGACATCAGCAACAAAATCAAGCAACTATGCATTCTTTACGAGGGGAAAGCCTTTCTCCCAGATGTCATGTTGAGCGAAGATCGAAAGGAAGAACTGCTGGATTACATCGAGAGCGCCTTTGCAGACGGGAAAGCAGCTATTTATTATCAAGCGATTTTTGCCGAATTTTCTGATGTGTTCTTGGACTACCATATTCACGATGCCGATATGCTGAAAGCGTACTTGACCTCTATCGGAAACGGAAGATTTTTCATCAACAGAAGTTTTATATCGAAAACGCCCGATGTCAGCATGGACCCGCTATCGGAAGTTCGCTCTTGCTTGCAAAACTTTGGAAGACCGGCGACTTATGATGAGCTTTTTGCTGCACTGCCGCATCTTCCACAGAGTAAAATAAAGTTGATCCTTGCCAGCAATGTTGAATTCGTCAACAATGGCCGCAGCGAATACTTCCACGAAAGTATTGTCCATTTGTCTGATGAAGAATTGGATGGAATTGCTGAAATCATCCAGAGGACCATTGACGAAAGGGATTTCATTGGTGGTAATGAGCTTTATGATGCAATCCGGGCAAAATATCCCTATATCATAGAGGAAAATCACACCCTCTCCGTGTATGGGTTCCGGGATGCACTAAAGGCAAAATTAGGTGATAAATTTTCGTTCAAAGGAAATATCATCAGCCGCTCGGGTCAGGAAATCTCGATGGTGGATGTGTTTGCAAAATATGCAAGAAGTCATGATAGTTTCACGCTGTCTGAGCTTCAGGGATTGGCGGATAGCCTCGCTACGACCATATACTTTGATACCGTTTACGAAAACAGCCTGAGAATCAGCCGGGATCAATTTGTATCGAAAGCAGCGGCCCAGTTCCCCGTTGCTGACATAGATGAGGTGCTGGACCGAATCTGTACGGAAAAGTATATTCCCTTGCCGGAAGTAACGAACTTTGGCGCACTCCCCTATGTGGGATTTCCCTGGAACAGCTTCTTGTTGGAACATTATGTGGCAAGTTACAGTCAGAAATATCTGCTCCTACATAGCAGCTTTAATGGAACTGAATGCGCCGGTGCAATTGTGAAGCGTTCCGCAGGCATCGGCAGCTTTGATGACTTGATCATTGACCTGCTGGCCAACAACAATCAAATAGAGATGAAAAAAGCCCCCGTGCTTCAATATCTGAGTGACAATGGATATCTTGCCCGCCGTAGATACTCAGAAATAGAATCGCTCATTATCAGAGCAAAAGCACAGAGGCAAAGGAAGGACACCGACTAATATGTACTCATATACCTGGGATGCCGAGACGGGCGGACTGCTGCTGAACAGCTCACCGCTTTCCTTCAGTAAGGAACCTCGTCCGGTGTATTACAAAGAACTGGATATTCTTGGATTTGACCGGTATTGGAATTATGCAAAGAATGACTCCTACCCCTATATGTGGGCGGAAGCCAACAATTATTTCTACCGGGGACGGCAGGTTGCCAAGACCAAAGGCGGCAGTCTTTATACCCCACCTGAAATTGTGATTATGGACGAGCCAGAGCCCGATGGACAACCTCTCCGCTTTGTTGATATTCCCGCTATGGTCGAAAAGAACCGGGATTTGTTGGAGAAACTGGCCGCAGAAACAATAAAGAAAATATACAACATTTATGTTGAATACATGGATCGGGTCGATGTCTTCTATGTGGCGTTCAGTGGCGGCAAGGATAGTGTAGTAGCCCTCGATCTGGTGCAGCGTGCTTTGCCGCACAATAAATTCAAAGTGCTATTTGGCGATACGGGAATGGAATTCCCGGATACATATAAAATAGTCGAAGAGATTGAACAGCACTGTAAAGACGCAAAGATTGAATTTTTAAGAGCAAAGTCTGACTTCGACCCGAAAGTCACATGGAGGGAATTTGGACCGCCAGCGCAGACGATGCGATGGTGTTGTAGTGTGCATAAAACTGCGCCTCAAATCATCTTACTGAGAGAGTATACCAATAATCCTCATTTTAGGGGAATGGCCTTCACAGGAATCCGAGGAGATGAAAGTGCTTCTCGAAGTGAATACGAAGGTATTAGTCACGGAGAGAAAGTTCGTGGACAATATAGCTGCCACCCAATCCTTGAATGGAACTCCGCCGAATTGTTTTCCTATATCTATGAGAGACAACTCTTGATAAATGATGCCTATAAAAAAGGAAATAGCCGTGCAGGATGTCTTGTGTGCCCGTTAGCCACATCGAAAAATATGTATTTTAAGGAACAAGCATACAGCTTTAGTGATGAGGGATATCGGACAACCACAACATTCAATAACATTATTCTGGAAACAACCTCCAAAGAGTTGTCTAATCCGAGCGCCGTCAAGGAGTTTATGGACATTGGTGGATGGAAAGCACGAAGAAGTGGAAAAGAATTATCATTCGCCAAAAGTTATACAAATGAATCATTTGAACAAGGTGTACTTACAATTCAAGTATCCCGTATAGAAACTGATTGGAAGCAGTGGATTAAAACAATTGGCAATGTAACCTTTCTGGAGAATGGTAATGTCGAAGTGCTTTGCAGAGATAAGTTGTATCACATTGAGATTGCCGAAAATACCAACGGACTAACTGCTACAGTTGTGATAGGGAAAAATACCCAGAAAGACATTTATTTTATGTCAGAATTGAAGACTGTGTTCAGAAAAACCGCATATTGCATTGGCTGTAGAGTATGCGAGGCGAATTGTCCGCATGGGTTTATTTCTATGAAGGATGGCCATGTAACAATCGATGACCGATGCGTAAAATGCAAAAAATGTCACGATGTATTCCATGGTTGCTTAGTAGCCAACTCGTTGCGATTGCCGAAAGGAGAAAAGAAAATGGGGAGCATTGACAGGTATGGAAATATGGGCATTGAACTCGATTGGGTTAGATCGTATTTCAAATTAAAGGATGAATTTTGGACTTCTCCTCACAGCCTTGGAACCAACATGGTTAAAAATCTCAAGAGCTTCTTGAACGATGCCGAAGTTACTGCTAAATCTAAATTTGCACCCTTTGGTAAAGTTATTGATAATATTGGAATAGAGAATTCCGACGCTTGGGCATTGATTCTTTGCAATTTGACATACACATCGGAGTTTAATTGGTGGGTCAAAAACATTGATTTTTCCACAACGCACACCCCTGATACCATTTATGCAATGCTGGATGACTCAATGAGTAAAAATTCTCGTTCACACATTGTCTCCGCATATAAAAACATCCTGATTTCTATTCCTCAATTAAGCAATGAAATCGGCCTGGGTGTCTGTGACTACACGCTAAAAAACGGAAAGCGTTTTTGGAATAGCGTGGTTCGCATCCCCTGGGAAAATCCGAATCCGCTTGTCATTCTTTACAGCTTATATAAATTTGCAGAGGCTTGCGGGGATTACCACCAGTTTACATTGTCCCGCCTCTTAAACCATGACCTCGAAAGTGACGGTGTTAGTCCTACTGAGATTTTTGGTCTTGACCGCAATCAGATGGAAAAGATTTTGAATGGTTTGACTATCAACTATCCAGATTTCCTCAACGCCAGCTTTACACTGGACCTGGATAATATCACTCTCAACAGCGAAAAGACATCTCAGGATGTGCTGAATCTGTTCTAAGGAGGAAGATGCTATGCCGATGTTGGAAAAATACCGTCATTATTTCAATATTGATCCGGATTATTTCCCCGCCGTGAACGAGGCGGTCATCACGAAGAACCCGGAAGTGTGGAAAAAATTCTTCCCCCACGAGACCTTCGTGAAACTTCTGAAGAACACGGTCAGCGTCCTGGAGCGCAAGCAGAAGCTCTGTCTATGGGTGGAAGGTGCCTACGGAACCGGTAAATCCCATGCCGTTCACACGCTCAAAAAGCTGCTGGATTCCAGCGAAGAAGAAACCCGTGAATACTTCCAGAGACATAAAATGGACAACGACCTGTACAACCGCTTCCAGGCCGTGAAGTCCAGCGGTCGTATCTTGACCGTTCACCGCTATGGTTCCGCTTCTATCCGCAGCGACCATAATCTTGTCTTTGCCATCCAGGAAAGCATTGAAAAGGCGCTTGTTGATGCCGGAATTGAAAACAAGGGCGGGAATGCGCTGAAGGATGCTACCATTGCATGGCTCTCTGACAAGGATAACAAAAACTACTTCAACGGACTGATCACTGGCACTTACTCTGACCTCTTTGGCGGAGATGACGCCGATACGGTGATTGAGAAGTTGCGCACCTTCTCCGGCGAGGCGCTGGCAAGGATTATGGACAATATCTTCAAGGTAGCCGATGAGCGTCAGGTAAAAGCTCTGTCGCTGAGCGTGACCGATTTGGGCAACTGGATTCGTGAGGTCATCCGGGCAAACAGTTTGAAGGCGATTGTCTTTATGTGGGACGAGTTTACCGAATATTTCTACAACAACGCCCGCAATCTCACCGGATTTCAGGAGCTTTGTGAAATCAGCGAAACCGATCCCTTCTATTTTGTGCTGGTGACCCATGTGACCCAGGGCCTGTTCCATGAGCGCGACCAGGACTTCATCAAGCTGAACGGACGCTTTGTCAGTCCGCACAGTTTAATCAGCCTGCCTGAAAATATTGCATTCCAACTCATGGGTGCAGCCATGGAGAAGAATAAGGACGAAGTTGTTTTGGCAGATTGGGAGGTAGCCCTTGGCGACCTGACTGATAGAACACAGGCATCCCGTAAGCTGGTGAAGTCGGTGGCTCGGATCACCGACAAAGAGATGATCGATATTCTCCCGATACATCCCTATGCCGCCCTGCTTCTCAAGCATATTTCCTCTGCGTTTGATTCCAACCAGCGCAGTATGTTTGACTTTATTAAAAATGACCGTGGCGATGAAATCAAGGGGTTCCAGTGGTTTATTGACAATTTCGGGCCAGAGGACGACAACCCGCTGCTTTCCGTCGATATGCTTTGGGAATTCTTCTATGATAAGGGAAAAGAATATCTATCGCATGATATTCGCTCTATTCTGGACTATTACAATCGTGCTGGGAATCAGCGCCTTGATTCTGACCAAAAACGTGTACTCAAAACGGTTCTTCTGTTGCAGGCAATTTCTCAATATGCCGGCGACTCTGTTGAGCTGTTTATTCCCAACGAAAAGAACCTTGACAACGCTTTTGAAGGGACTGATATGGAAGGCTCCGCAGCGAGATGTGCGGATCAGCTTGTTCGAGAAAAGGTGTTGTTCTCCAAGTCCCTTGGCGGTGGAAAATTCCAGTATGCTGCTTACAACCATGAAAACGAAATTGATGTAACACCTTTTGAGGAACAGATCGACCGCAAGAGCACCTCGGCTTTTATCACAGAGGAACTTGCTGACAGAACTCGTATCGTGGATGCAATCAGCCTTGGTGGAGCTTTGAAGCTTCGCTATGAACTGCGCTATGTTTCGTCTTCCGACTTTGATTCTACAATCAAGCAGCTTCGCAACACGGAAGAAAAGTATGCAAATAAGATCGTTGCTGTTGTATGCTTTGCGAAAGATGATGCAGAAAGTGTGGTTCTGGGCAAGAAAATACATGACGCCCTTGCTGCTGGCACCTACAACATGATTTTCATTGATGCCAGCCGTACTCCGTTTGGTGCGGATGGCTATGGCGTGTATCGTCACGATATGGCGTTATCTATGTCCCAGCAAGGAAAAGACCCTGCATTAGTTACTCAATATGCCAACAATGCAAAAGATTCTCTGAAGAAATGGAAAACCCGCATTGCAGGCGGTGAGTTTATGGTTCACACCGCAGATAAGCCGGATGGGGAACGTGCTACTACGCTGGACGCTCTGTACGGCCTTCTTGCAGAAATCAACAAGAAAAAGTTCGTGTCCTGCCTTGAGGGCTCTTACAATGTCATTGCCAATATGTATACACCGAGCAGCTTGAAGCAAGGTGTTGAGTGCGCATTCAATGAGAAAACAGCTGGTACCTTCCTGTCCGGCAGTCCCGCCACAAAGTTGGAAATCGCTCTTGACGGCGCATGGAAGGTTCCCGAATACTGGCTTTCCAAGCCTCATCTCTTGATTTCCAAAATCAAGCTGTGTGTTGATGAAATTGTAAACGATGGCTTCCAGAACGGTGGTGGCCGTGTATCTATCAAGCAAATCTATGACGTTTTGAAGGCGGCACCTTATGGTTTTATGCCCTGTAATCTGTCTGCATTTATTATGGGCTTTGTGCTGAAGGAATACGCCTCTGGGACATATAGCTGGAGCGATGGGCTTACCAACGACATTTTGAATGTTGGCAAACTCAAGGAAATGATTGACGAAGTTATTCGCCTTGAAATCACGCCGAATCCTCGCTATAAGGATAAATATATCGTTGCGATGACCCCCGCAGAGAAGGCTTTTAACGAAATTACTTCTGTGGCATTTGGGATTCCGCTTAATATGTGTACTTCGGTTCCAAACACCAGAGAACGCATCCGCAACAAGATGAAGGAATTCTCCTTCCCGATTTGGACTTTGAAGTATATTCTGGACAAAGAATCGCTTCAGACGGAAACCTCCGTGTTGTCCGAAATCATTGATTCTTTTTGTGGAATTGCCAACAGCAATAACATGGGTACAGCGAAGAGCGATAGCGATATTGCCATGGCAATCGGAAATCTTGCCCTTTCCAATCCAGATGCCGCAAAAGATTTGCAAACGATTTTGACCAAGGAAAAGTGTACCCAGGGTATGGCTGCCTACCTTGAAACCTTTGAAAATGGTACGCTTGTCTCTCTTGCTAAAACAGTTGGCGATGGCGGTCAATACCTCAATGTTCTCCGCAGGAAGTTTGATGCGGATGCGGCGAATTGGGTTTGGAATGTCGAAACCGCACAGCAGAAAATCCGTGAGGTTATTCTGGAGTATCAAATCATTGTAGAAAGCAATAAGATTATCTCCAAAAGCATCTCCTATGATGCGACCATACGGGAGTGGTGTGACAAGTGCGGATATATTCGCATCTCCTATGCAGCTGCAAAAAATTATCTTGATGAACTTGGGCCATTCCTCGGAATGCTCTATAACCTGAAAAAAGCAGGAACGCTGCTGGATTCCCAGAAGCAGTCTTTCCTGGAACTTGTTCAGGCAAACGGAAGCGCATTCCGCAACTTCTACAACAACCAGGTTGATCTGTTCAACCGTGTGTGCGGATACTATCTTGATGGGCTTTCAGAAGACGAAATCAAGGATGTGTTTGACACGATGCCTGCTGGCTCATTCACCTACGAAAAAGCAGACTATCTGAATCAGGTTGAAGCGAAGGTTGGGGCCTATAAGGAAGGCCAGAAAAACACACAGTTAAAGAAACTGTGGAGAGAGAAAACTGGGACTGACTCTCCTCGTGACTGGTCGAAAAAACACAAGATGCCTATTCTGTGTCTTATCCCTGACAACGAGGTTGCAAAAGCAAAAGCTGCATTTGGAGCTGTCAACCGTGCCAAAGCGGATGAACAGGCAATCGACCGTGCCATGGAATATTTTGCGTCTGCAAAATTCTTTGACCTTCTGGATGATAGTGCCGCTTTGGACAAAGCGTTTAGAGACAGTATCATCGGAAACTATGCGGTTATGCTTCTAAATATTCAGGAAGTGAAAGATTACCTTGACTCTCACATCACAGCAGAGCCGTTTGAGTGGTTCGGCCTTCCCGAAATTGAAAAGAAGCTTCGTCAAATGGCAGAGGCGAAATATAACCAGGGTGGTTGTGAACGTGCCCTCGCCAAGATCGATGAGATGGATATTGCTGATGTGAAGAAGTATCTAAAGGACCTCATTCGGGATAACATGGTTGTTGGCATGGAGATTATCAAAGGGAACTGAGGAGGTGCAAAATGACCATCCAAGAAGTCATTAAAAAAATTGACCGCTATCTGAAGAAAGATAATGTCGAGCCTCTTATCGTAGATGTTCAAAACAAGGCAGATTTGGAAGCCATCATGCTCCACTATCAATTGCCCCAAAATGTCTTTCTTTGTGCCTCTGATGCGGCGTTTTGCAAACCTGATGAATTCCCTGTCATCCCCAACATTCTTGAACGCCTTGCTCATGAGAATACCAACTTTTTTGTCAGTGAGATCACGAGCTTCCTCAAGTTAAAAGGCGAAAAGGCCTTGGTGCAAGAATTAAAAGAACTTCTATCTATGAGCACTGAGGGCCATGCAGTTATCCTCACCTTTCAATGTGTGGAATACTTGCATACCCTTATTAAAAATGACAGGCGCCTTGATAGCAGAATTTGCGTTTTAGAGGGGATACCATCCGCTCGTCCTAAGCTGATTTTTACCGCAGAGGGCATTCAACCTACGGACGCAAGTGCGCTGGTAAAAGGGCTTCGAGGCATGGCCAAGGCGGTGGAATCAGCCGCAGCAGAGATTCTATACATCGAGACTGCAAAAAGCAAGGATCAGTATCCGTTTTCGCTCTATACGATCTCAGATTTGAAGAATCCTTATGAAGTATTGTGTCATTTGGACGCAATGACATCTGTACTGCCAGAAAGTTACGGAGATGAAGAGAACTGGCAGTATGCTTTGACAGAGTTTCGGAAATATTCTTCTTGGCAACAGTTGATTTCCGCCCAAATAGGGAGCGTCAACAATTTGGATATTGTTATCTCTACTTACAAACAAAAAGCTTCTAACAAGAAATGGCTTTGGTTGTACTTTATCGGGCTCAAACTGTTCCATGCGGGAAACAACTCCTACTTCAACAAGGCAATAGAAACGGCTACTTCCCCATCCGGGCTGATTCACAGCTTGTATCGTACTATCTTAGAGGAAGATCCGACCGACAAAGACTTTATTTCCCAATATAGACAAAGAAAAGACCTTTTGAATTCCATTGAAAACCCACTTGATGAGGTCAGTGGATTTTGCAAGATAGTCCAAAGCAAGGGGAAATATGCGCTCTGCTACCTGACAGACAATACCCTTCAGGAAAAGGAGCTTATTTTCAAGCTGTTGGATAGATACAGTGAGGACTTCGGGAGAGCAGAACTTCTTGATATATTGGAGCGAATTTATCCTGATCTTCGGGCGTATCTGACAGCGTACCATTTCAAAAGTGAACTGCTTGATAACTATTTCCAGGAGTACAAATATCAGAAGGTTGTCAATAAGATTTTCCCGGACTTCATGACACTTGTCGAAAAGCAAGCAGTCGATCGGGATTATAACAGAATTCTCCCGCCACGCAGTTCTGTGATAGAAGGAATTGATGTAACGGATACCCAGACTTATTTTACAGATGCAATGGGCGTGGAGTATCTTGGCTATATCATGTCCAGATGTCATGCACTTAAACTCATGGCGAAAGTTACTGTGTGCAGATGTGAGCTTCCATCCATCACCAGTCGGAACAAGGAATTTTGGGATGTCCTATCCACAGATCGATTCCCCATCATCTCTGTTGATAAGATAGATAAAATCAAGCATCACGGTGAGGAAGGCTATGATTATAGTCGAGAGGATCGTAAGCTCCCGATTCATTTGATTCGTGAACTGGAGCTGATTGATGAACTCCTGAAGAAAATCAAAACAAACCTCACAAACGGCGACTATCAAAAGGCCATCTTAATTGCAGACCATGGTGCCAGTCGGCTTGCTGTAATTCACGGAACCGAAAATCTATGGGAAATGCAATCAAGCGGGAAGCACTCTGGGAGATGTTGTCCGAAAAGTGAGGTCGATGAGAGGCCGGACAGTGCCACGGATGCGGAAGATTTCTGGGCGCTTGCCAATTATGACCGTTTTAAGGGAAGCCGGAAAGCGAATGTTGAGGTTCATGGCGGCGCAACATTGGAGGAAGTTACCGTACCGATTATCGAGATTTCGTATCTTAACGATGCCGTTGAAGTTAAAATAATGCCGATTGATTCAACTGCAACATTTACGGGTATCCCCGAAATTTTCGTTAGTTTCCGCAAGAAAGCTGCCATTAAAGTATTTTCTACGGAAAAGTTGGTGGATGTCAGCGTCGTAATAGACGGTCATACCTACGAAGCAAAACCGACTGCTGATAATTTCTATGTTGTTGAGGAAATGACTGAAATTCGTCGTGCCAAGACATACAGCGTAGATGTATTTGCCGGTGGAATGCCTGTTGCCACTGGCCTGCCACTTCGAGTGAAAAAAGAAAGCGGCAGCGAAAAGAACATTCTGTAAGGAGGGATACTCGTGACCGAAAAACTTCGGGATTGTTTCGATGAAATGGTCGTCTACAAGGATTTGAAGAAAAGCAACTTCTTTTCTGCGTTAGGTCTGCCATCGTTTTTGAGAGACTGGCTGCTCAAAAAGTTTGCTGATGATGAAGGTAATCTGGACATAGACGAACTTACGGATTTTATCCGCACCTATCTTCCGAATAAAGAAGAATGGGTCAGAATCAAAGATAGAATCATTAACGATAACGAGCGTGTCAAACTCCTGACCAAGATTTCTGTCGATATAAGCATAAAAACCGGAGAAATCACCTTTTCATTGCCCGACTTCGGTTTGACAAATAAAGAAACCATGATTGATGTGTCTACATGGGATCAGTATCGTGGAGAGCTTATCAGTGGGCAGGAGGTCTGGGGTGTGGTCGAGCTCGGCTATCGACCCCCGGATGACACTGCGAAGCCTAAAATTCCAGGGAAAATTCGCCTTACTGGATTTACAAATTTCTGCCCTTATACTATTGACCTTGATTATTACAAGGATGTTCGGAATGAATTTACAACTTCCGAGTGGATTGATGTGCTGTTAGGGGCCATAGATTACAATGCGGGCGGGTATGAAAGTGAGGAACAAAAGCTTTCCATGCTGACACGCATTCTTCCCTTTGTGGAGAAACGCCTCAATCTGATAGAGCTTGCACCCAAAGGAACTGGCAAGTCCTATGTATTTGGCCATGTGAGTAAATATGGTCTTCTAACAGATGGCGGAAAGGTAACTCGGGCAAAAATGTTTTATGATACCGCTCGGAAGACTCCCGGCTTTGTTACCGGCCACGACTTTATCGCAATAGATGAGGTAAAGTTGGTGCAGTTTGGCGATGTGAACGAAATGCGCTCTATCATGCAGGGATATATGGAGTATGGACAGTTTAACATCGGTGGCTACGAGGGGAAATCTGATGCAGGCATCATCTTCCTGGGTAACATCGCACAGGATAATATGGATGAGTGGCAGAATATGTTCTCCGAGCTGCCCTCACTATTTCAAGAAAGTGCATTGGTAGACCGAATCCATGGTTTCATCAAGGGTTGGGATATACCAAGAATGAATGATGATTTGAAGCTGTCCGGCTGGGCGTTAAATTCAGAATACTTCTGCACCATTTTGCACGAGCTTCGCAATGATGTGAGTTATAGAGCGATTGTTGATCAAATTATTGATGTTCCTGATAGGGCAGATACCCGTGACACGGAGGCCGTAAAGCGCATTGCAACAGCATATTTGAAGCTGTTGTTCCCGAATGTGCGGAGCGCACGGGACATCAATCCAAAGGGATTCCAGCAATATTGCCTTCGTCCTGCTGTCCGTATGCGTAAAATCATCAAACGGCAGCTTGGGATTCTCGATGTGGAGTTCAAGGGTAAGGATGTGCCTTCTTTCTCGCTGAAGGAGATTCCTTATGAAAATTGATTGTATCATCTGCGGTAAAAATAATCTTAACAAGAACACCATCGGTATTAACAAAAAACTATTGGGCGAAGACATGGAGAATTTCTACTGTATGGATTGCCTTGCCGAATATCTTGGGTGTACTGTTGAGGAATTGCTTGATAAAATCGAGGAGTTCAAAGAGGAAGGCTGTAAATTATTTGAATGAGGTGGGATTGTGAAGCGTTTTATCTATGCGGATAATGCAGCCACAACACAACTGGATATTGATGCGTTTGAGGCGATGCAACCATATCTTTTAGAAGAATACGGAAACGCTTCGCAGCCCTATTCATTTGCGAGAGCGCCCAAAAAAGCTCTGCGGGAATCGAGGGAAATCATTGCCCAGTGTATTGGCGCTCAACCTGACGAAATATTTTTCACTTCAGGTGGTACGGAAAGCAACAACTGGGCAATAAAGGGAACTGCATTTCTCGACCCGGAAAAACACGGATTTATAACATCAGCCATTGAGCACCATGCGATTTTGCGTCCGTGCGCTGATATTGAAAGAATGGGCTATCCCGTTTTTTATCTGCCGGTAGATTCTACCGGCAAAGTAAATACCGCAACGCTGTCAGAACACATTGCACCGGATACTCGGCTGGTTTCTATTATGGCCGCCAACAACGAGATAGGCTCCATTCAGGACATTCCAGCGTTAGCTGCCATTGCTCATTCCGTTGGCGCAATGTTTCATACCGATGCTGTTCAGGCGGTTGGACATATCAAAATAGATGTGAACGATCTTGGTGTAGATATGCTTTCTGCTTCCGCCCACAAATTCCATGGTCCCAAAGGTATCGGCTTCCTGTATGTCCGAAAAGGGACGCCGCTGGCTCCATACGCAAGTGGCGGCAGTCAGGAAAACCACATGAGGGCGGGCACAGAGAATATCGCATCTATTGTAGGTATGGCGGCTGCATTAAAAAAATGTGTAGATGGACTGAAAGATACAGCGGAGCATTTAACTCGGCTGGAAACCAAACTAATCATGGGCTTGTCAGATGCGAATGTACGATTTTCCAGAAATGGGAGCGCAGCACATATCCCCGGGAACATCAGTCTCTCTTTCCCCGGCTACAGTGGTGAAGCCCTCTTGCACCGATTGGATTTGATGGGAATCTGTGTCTCTACTGGTTCAGCCTGCAATAGCAGAGAAACACAAATATCCCATGTGTTGCAGGCGATTAAACTGGAGCCAGAACTGGCAAAGGGAACAATACGATTGTCGTTAGGAAAGAACAATACAGAAGGCGATATCGACGAAATCGTTGATGCACTTTTGCGAATTTTGAAGTAGAGCTTCTATTGAATACGATAACAATCATCAGCACTTGCTGGATGTGATGAAGTCCCTGTAAGGTGGTGTCATGATGAGCGAAGAACAACCCCTGATTGATTTTAGCCAAATCCCAGAATATGAAATGAAAGCCCTCTGCCGTACACTGCTGCAATCTTGCAGGGAGTTCTATTCCGACCCCAAGAATGTTGAGAAATTTGAACGGTGGAAAGCAGAGCGTGACAAGGAAAACAGAAAAGAGGTGTGATGATGTCAAGGACGATAACCGTAAAAGGAGTTGGCAGAGTCTCCACTCCGCCGGATTACATCGTCATCTCCATGAGCCTTGAAGCGCAGGATACGAACTACGAAAAAGCGATGGAACAGGCCGCACTCCAGATTGACTATCTAAACAAGGCGCTGGAATCTGTCGGATTTAAGAAGAAGTCTGTAAAAACCGTGAATTTCAATGTTCGCACAGACTATGAACGAGTAAAAGACAGAAACGGCAACTATAAAAGCGTATTCAACGGATATATCTGCAATCACCGGCTCAAAGTTGAATTTGATTTCGACACAAGGCGGCTGGCGCAGTCCCTTTCCGCAATCTCAAAATGTCTTGCCAAACCAGAGCTGTCCATCGCCTTCACAGTAAAAGACCCGTCTGCGGTCAACAAGAAGCTTTTGAAATCCGCAACGATCAACGCACGGGAAAAAGCGGAAATTCTTTGCGAAGCCTCGAATGTGGCGCTGGGAGATCTGCTCGCCATCGACTATAATTGGGGCGAACTCAATGTTGTCTCACGCACTGAATATATGCTTGATGAAAAGTGCTTGGCGATGCCGATGGGAGCCATGGCCGATATGGACATCGAACCGGATGACATTGATGTAAGCGACACAGCCACTTTCGTCTGGGAGATTCGATAATCAGAATGTGAGGTGCGGAAATGACTTGGGATGAATATTACGAAAAGTTCTATGACTGGGCGACGAGTACACAGATTCGACGGCTTTCCGCCCTCACCTCCTATGGCTCCCCGGCTGAAGTCACCGAAGTAGCTATGGAATTGTGTGATGAAAAGGCCGCAAGTCGGCTGATAAACAGAGCCTTGGATGCCGGTGTCACCTTTCAAGTCGAGAATATTGAGGATTTGAATTGCTGCGTGGATACAGCGACGATGAAGCGTGTCGTTTCCTCCGTCCAAGGAACACTTTCCGATGAAGCGTTGGATACCCTCACCGGCTGCATGGATGATGAAGTATTCCAGACACTTCTGAAAAAGGCTACGAGCGACCAATATGCACCGGCAACGATTATGGAGTTGGTTGACTGCGCAGATGAAGAGACCTTCAAAACGATGGTAATGAAAGTCACGGGATGCTTTGACGCTGAGCAGCTTGATATTTTGAGGGATTATCTTGACCAGGCAACTATCGAGACTCTGATTGAGAAATCGTTACAGGGCAAGGTGCGGTTCGCTCCGCAGCAAATCATGGAGTGGCTCGATTTTGGAATTTCGGAATCCCTCATTGAAAAAATGTCGCTGACCGCCCAAGGGACATTTGATGCCAATCAAGCTGAGGAGTTGTATGATGTACTCCCAGACGATACATATTTGAAGATTGCGAAAAAGCATCATCTGGAACTTCACAATGAGCCCATCTACGAGGACATATCTTATCAGGAATCCGCAGCACCTCGATTGGGCTTTTGGGGAACGCTATTCGCTGCGATTGCCGGAATCAATGCAGTTTCCCGGCACAGCGAACGACACCAGCATAACGGACATTGTAACGGGGACTGCGCCAACTGCCCTCCCCACTATGGGTATCGCTATGGACGATGGTACTATGGCCACGGTCATCAATACGGCTGCGAGTTTGGAGGTAACAAAGGCGATGGCAGCATGGATTGATGAGGTGCATTGATGTTTGGAAAAAAGAAAAAGGCTCCTGCGCCGGCCTTCGATGTGACGCAAAAGCTGAAGAAAACCTGGTATGGCGGCAAGAAACGGATTCCTACCACAAAGGCGGAACAGCGCAAGATGAAGGAGGCAATCCTGAAGGTTTATCCCGAGGCGATTGTCATAGATGATAATGCAAAGCGGCAAAGGGAACTGGATTGGATAGATCGAATTAAGGAATACGATGCCTTGTTCAATGACTAAGGCTATAAAGCCACCGAGAAGATAGCAGAGGGAAACCCGCTACAACATGGTCAGAGCATCCAATTTAATGTAATGATCCGTTTTTATCCAGCATCATTGCCACCTGAAAGATGAACTCTTCCGGTGTCGGTCTGTCGCTTTTGAATGACATCATATCCCATAACTTTTGCGCCTCCTTGTCATGGTGATCGTAAGCATGATCAATAGCCAACTGCATTTCACGGAGTACATTTTCTGGCGTGGTTCCGTTCTCCCTGGCAATTTTCGCAATAATCTCTTCAAAGTTTTTCATGGATATTCCTCCGTCTTTAGACTTTTCTCTTGTTCTTTGGCGCAAGTATAACATCATAAGAATGTCGAAATCACTCACATTTTGACAGAGGAAAAAGAAAAAGCGTGGAAGAGCCGAAAGCTCTTCCACACTCATCTATCTACCAATACAGACACTACTTTTAAGACCCGCATCCTTTCTTCGTGAGGGAGCGCCTCGATGGCGGCAGAAAGCTCCGAAGCAACTCCGGCAGTCGCTCGATCCACCACATCCACCAGAAGGTCATCCGCAGATACGCCAAGCACATTTGCAATCGCTACGAAAGTGTCCATCCTCGGAATCTTGGTTCCGCGTTCAATCACGCTCACATGGGTCGGGCTAATGTCAATGCAGGCGGCAAGATCTTCTTGTGTCATGTTCTTTTTCTCCCTTGCAGCCTTGATTCTTTGTCCAACTGCTCTTGCATCCATCCTGCCACCGCCTCCTTTAGAACTCGCTTTTGTTCTAAAGAATAGTATAGTGGTGATGGCCTGATTCATACAGAATCCAAAGAACGAGGTATAATTCTAAAGAACTGTTTACGCGGATAACTTTCAGCAAAGATAGAAAAATCGAGTATCAGGTAAGGCAGTATTGATTGACTGCGCTTTTGATAGCACGCACCAATCAATCGTTTTTTTCAATCTGCATCCAGCGGCGCACTGACTCGAACAGTGCAGATGGCTTCACGCAAGACCTCATGGTCGAGCTGTCCTGGCGCTGCCGCAGTAATAGTTTACAACACGATCCGCCCCGATGCCCGAATGCCTTGTAGTCTCCACCGCATCGATACTGGTGCCAAAGAACAGAAATTCCCAGCCATATAGGAGGACTCTTCTTCGGTTTGGTCGCAGGGAAAGCAGTAATCACAAAATTCCTCGAAAGCATTCACTCTCGATATCGGCGATCTCATCCAGTGGGATTTTCGTCCCATCGGTCAGAACAAATACTCGCTCATAATAGTCAATCCGTTTCAGACTGCCGGTGTGGGATGTATAGGAGCCTCCGGCCTTCCTCTCATCCGGGACGAAGTAGGTAATGGTGATCTCCGGTCGGTCTGCTATGATGTCCTGAAGGTACTGCTGTTTCCGGTCCAGCTCCTCCCGCACTTCCTCCCCAATCTCCACTTTTGTATCTGTCAGCCGTCCGGTTTCCTGGATGGCATCCTCGTAGCCGGTGAGAGCGGCGAAGGGGGAAAACTGTGCCGCTCTGTCCAGCATGGACATCTGCGGCCTTGTTTTGGAGACATGATGGGGCAGATGGATGATGTCATCATACTGTGTTTTCATGATTTTTGCCCCCCTCAAAAGGTGACCACAATTCCCTTGTGGTCGGATAAACGCTTGTCCACATTCCATTCTTCCAGAACTGGCCGTTTGGTGGTAACCATACTGCTTGACACGGCAATGTGGTCAATGCACTCTGTCTGTCTTTCGGTCAAAAGGGTCAATCCTGTATCACGAAACAAATCCAGAAGCGTTGTCCTTGCGGCCTGTGTGAAACAGTAGTTATCCGAGAAGGAGCAGTTAAAATCTCCGCAGACACATATCCCATCGCCCAATTCGGACAGGCGGCGAATGTCATCACACTGCCGGTGCAGTTGTTCCATGAAGGAAGAATGACGATTGCCCAGCGTACCTATGATTGTCCCATACACCAGCAGATTCCCTTTTTCCGTCTTTAGCTCAGCACAGAGGGCGGTACGCGAATCATAGGTTTGATGCAGCCGAACAACGGGATAGTTGGTGTAAAGCGAGACGCGATTTTCTGTGACGGCATAGGGAATGGTCTTATCTCCCATCAATGATGTGGTCTCGCAGCAGAAGGCATAATCGGGATGCAGCCGCTTGTCTGTCTCGGTCAGCACAAGGATGTCGGCATGGATGCCATCACATAAGCCTTGTATCTGGTCGAGCTGTTTTTTGTGCCTGAGCCGCTCCACATTCCATGTGGCAATTTTCACGACCTATGCCCTCCAATCTGCCCGTTCCTGTCCTTGGCCGTTGCCCCTTCTTCCAAATTCATTCCCCGGAGGATCGCATTCTTGCCGAACTTCTTCTTGATGGTCAGCATAGCCGTCTGCATTTTCTGCTCCCGCTCCAATTCCTGCTTTTCCCGTTCCTGCTGCGCCTGTTGTGCGGCATAGTCGGTAAACAGGTCGAGCTGTTCAAAGCCCCCGTTTTTCACCGGCGCAGACTCTTTCGGAAGGACATGGTTCGCCACCACATTCAGCCTTCGGATGAGAAGGTTTTTGCCTACAATGCAATCAAACAACTCTGCCGCAGCGCACATTATTTTGCGTGTAGATGATGTGTGTCCGTCCAGATTGATGGTGCCATGGGCGTGTTTGGGGATCTGGCGTCCGTAATGATCCTTCACAACCGCACCGTGGTACTTTGCTTTTCTGGCCGGGTCGGTGAGGTTTTCGATGTCATAGCCCACCGTCACCACCAGCTGATCGGTGACAAGCCCCTTGTCCACCAGATCCAGCGAGAGCATATCGGCCATCTCCCGCAGGACAAGCCGTGCCTTCTCCGCATTGTAGGGACAGTGAAGCACCTGCCCGGAGCCTAAGCTGTTGGAGCTTGGCCTGTATGCCTTGATCGCCTCAATGGTGGTCGGCTCCCAGCCCCACGCATGGTCGATGAGCAACTCCGCATTTTTCCCAAAGAGTTGATACAGTAGGTCCTCGTTGCGCTCGGACATCCGCGCCACATCGCCCATGGTGAACATCCCATGCTCTTCCAGCTTCTTTGCATAGCCACGGCCTACCCGCCAGAAGTCGGTGAGAGGCTGATGCGACCACATGGTCTGCCGGTAGGTCATCTCGTCCAGCTGGGCGATGCGTACCCCGTTTTCATCCGCTGGGATATGCTTCGCCACAATATCCATGGCCACCTTACAGAGAAAGAGGTTGGTGCCGATCCCCGCCGTGGCCGTGATGCCTGTTGTCTCAATGACATCCAGTATGATCTTCATGGCAAGGTCATGGGCAGACAGCTTGTAGGTATTCAGGTAGTCGGTCACATCCATGAATACCTCGTCGATGGAGTAGACCACGATGTCCTCCGGGGCGATGTATTTCAGGTAGACCTCGTAGATCTTTGTGCTGTATTCCATGTAGTAGGCCATGCGGGGCGGGGCGATGATGAAGTCGATTTCCAGCTTCGGGTTTTGTTGCAGCTCAGAGATGAAGTGTGACTTGCCCTCCAGCACTCTGCCCGGAGCGTCGTGCCGCCGTCCGGCGTTGGCCTCCCTGACCCGCTGCCTGACCTCAAAGAGCCGCCCCCGGCCGGAAATGCCATAGCTTTTGAGGCTTGGGGTGACGGCAAGGCAGATGGTCTTGTCAGTGCGGCTTTCATCCGCCACAACAAGATTGGTGTCCATGGGGTCAAGCCCGCGCTCCCGGCATTCCACCGAAGCGTAGAAACTCTTGAGGTCGATTGCGATGTAAGTGCGCTGCTTCATGCTTCGGTACGCCTCCTTTCAGCGGCATCAGCTTTTCTTGGCTTTCTTTTTCCTCTTGGGCGCTGTTGCGCCATAGCTCATATCCAGCAGCATTTTGATCAGTTCGTCCGGCACACTGCCGTCTAAGGCAACCGAGATCCAGTTTGCCTTGTTCATGTGGTAAGCCGGAAAGATGCCGGGTTCTTTCCGCAGTGAGCCGATGAGGATCGGGTCGCATTTGAGGTTTACCACATCAATAACATCCGAGCCTGCCAGACCCAGCTTGTTTTTGGGAACATCCATCACAAGGGCAAACCATTTGCGGTTGCCCGGATGCCGGAAAACCTCGTTGTTGGGGTATTTTATCCACGGGTGGTTTGCCTCACAGGGATAGGTTTCAAGAATATATTGCTTGAACTGTCCCCGATTCATTCTGCAAACCTCCCGCTGCATTGCTCAATAGATGTGTTTTCCAAATTCATATGCCTCTTGCAGATGGTCGGTCTTGTCAATCTGTGGCTTGCCGTTGGTGTCGCCGCAGCCTCCGGCCAATAGCATCCCTCTGTCATGGAATCCGATGTAGTTGACAAGGGTAAACTGATAGTAAGAAACCGCTTGCTCAAATGTCCAGAAGAAATTGTCAGCGGAGGTCATCAGCAAGGCGCAGTCTTTGGAGGGGTATTTCTCATACCGTCCCAACGGCGGGTTGGGATCTTCCTCTGCGATGCAATAAAAGCGCTCGATCAGCGCCTTTAGCTGAGCGGAAATCGTCCAGAACAGTAAGGGTGAGGCAAAGACAATGCAGTCTGCATCCTTAATTTTGGGAACAAGCTCGTTGAAGCTGTCCTTCTGTACGCAAGGCTTTCCATACCGACAGGCGTTGCATCCCATGCAGCCCTTTACTTCCTGTTTTCTCAGTGAAATAACTTCTACGGTATGCCCCGCTTCTTTCGCACCACGGGCAAAGTGTTCCACCAACTGGGCAGTATTTCCGTTGGGTCTGCCGCCCCCTTGGATAATGAGAATGTTTTTCATCCGGAACCTCTTTTCTGCTCTTGATACAGCTTCCAATTTATTCGTACTCCACATCGTTGTCCCGGCACCAGCGCTCTGCCAGCTCCCGGTAGGCATCCGCCTGATAGTCGTACCACAGCTGCTCGATGCCGTGGAAGCGGATGGTCTGCTTGAAGCGCCGGAATGCACCCCTGCCCCGGATCGCTGCGCCGAGTTCGTTTTTCATCCTTCCCGGCGGGAGGTAGTCCACAAAGGAGTCCATGATGCTGTATTCGTGGATATCATATTTTGTCGGAAAATGCAGGAACCGCTTCGGTTCGTTCTCAACCAGAGCGGCAAGCGCCTCGTCGGTCTCACCAGTGACCCACGCATCGGGCAGATAAACCGTTTCGTTGGTTTTGGTGTCGTAGAGCATCGTGTAGGCATCGCTGGCCTGTTCGATTGCGTCTATGACTGTTTGCAGCTTGATTTTCATATGCTCACCGTCCGCAGCACTTTTTGAACTTCTTACCGCTGCCGCAGGGACAGGGATCATTCCGCCCCACCTTCTTCGGCTTAGCAGCAGTTTGAGCCGCTGCAATCTCTTTCAATAAACTCATACGCAGTTCTTCACTTGGCATATCCATCGTCAAGATCCCCTGCCGCAACTCTTCGGGATTCATGGTTCCGTCCGCAATGGCCTGACGGATGTTCGGACCAAAGGAAAGGGATTTGGGGATGCGTTCTTCCGGGGGAAGTAAGGCAAAAAGTTCATCAGGAGTATGCCCTCGGTTGCATTGCATCCGCACATGGTTGTGAAAGGGGGTATAGACCTCGGCAAAATCGCCTACATCCACTTTGCGGCGGAACTCCACGCCAATCTCATCCAACCGGTTCAGCACATCCTCCAATCCGGCGTTCATGCAGTGGAGGCCATAGTAGATGTCTACGAAAACCGCTTCCATCTTGTCCTCCGGCACGGTGGTTTTGGTCAGGAGGAAGGTGCGGAATGCTTCCGCTTCTGGGGTGTTCTCCCAGTAGAAGGGATTGTCGTAGGCCAGAAGCTCCTTTTTGTCCGGCACATAGTAGGGTTTTCCCTGATGGCCCCGTAAGACCTCGTGATAGGGATCAAGATCCTCGTCGATCAGCTGCACGTCGATGACCTCATATTCCATCAGCTCCGTTTCGGGGCCGTCGTAATAGAGTTCAGACTTGCCGAGGATGTAGTAGTCCTCACATTCATGCCGCGCGATTTCGGCAAAGGCCAGAAACTCCTCCCTGGTTACAAGGGATTTATTCTGGGAGGCGATGATCCCATAGAGCTTGTGCAGGGGGATAATGCCGTACAGATTGGCGGCGGCATTAAAATACTTCCGCAGGAGCCGGGAAGTGGCGTCCTTCAGCGGGATCTCCCGATAGAGGGCGTTCAGTTTTCTTCGCCCGTATATCTCCGGCATCGGGATATAATAGGGTTCCTCTCTGCTCATTCCGCTTCCTCCACGATTCCAAAGTCAATGAGAATATTCTTGTCAGCATGGGTAGGATAGACAATGCCGGTCATCTCGTAGGCGTACCGCTTGGTCTTACGGAAATCCTTTGTCCGCTCCGGAGCGAAGGCGGCGGTCTCATACTTTTCGTATTCCGACAGACCGGCAAGGTCATCCGCAGCTGCCTTGATGAGTGCGTCGGTCACATCGTAGATGTCTTTTCCATACTCCACAGCCACCAGCTCGTGCTTCTTCACATCCTTGTCCAGATTCCCGAAGGAACGATACAGCAAATATTTCATCTTGATTTTCTCCTTTTCGCTTGTCCCGGCAAAACCATCTCGTTCATTTTAAGAAATCGCTTCGGTGTTCCTGTTCACGGAAGCGATACCCCCTCGTGTTCAGCTCTGAGACCTTGAGCGCCACCAAATTGATGTCCGAAGACATTGCCCGCGCAATCTGGCCCACATCGTAGCCGCCGTATATGTATTCCAGAATTTCCTCGTCTGGAAGGGCGATCTGTGCGGCAAACATATTTGCCTCGTATTCCATGCGCTTGTCTCTCATGTCAAAGATATTGAATTCCTGCAGTCCGCCGGCACGGATTGCATCTTTACGGTGGAGGCGGTCATGGCCGATCTCATGGAGCAGAACAATGTCGTGCATCACGGGGTCGAGATGTTTATTGATAAAGATATAGCGGTTTCGTTCAATGACCATGTATGCGCCTTTTTGACGGGAGAAATCACGAGACATGACGATCAGCCCCAGCTCCCTTGCGATCCGGTCAGCATTTCTCGTGCCGCATTGCCGCACAATACGGTTGGCTTTTTGAATGGCTTCCTCCGCTCGAATCAGCATAGTGGTATCACCCCTTCCGGGCAGAATGGTACTGTTTCAATATAACAGATGAAAAGTCCCATAGAGCGGGCTTACTTCGTTCCTTCCTGCTGTTTCAGATACTTTTGGGGCGTGTATTTCTTGTTTCGCTTCTTCGCATCGATATAGGCTTCCTGAATGGCAAGCATCATCTCATCCATATCTTCTTCTGCCATCTCGCCTCCGGAAAAGGCTACCCTTACTTCTTTTAGCAGTCGCTCGGCGCCCTTCTTGCCCCGATAGCCATATTGCTGCCCCGCCATTGCGATGAAATCGTCGCCCTCGTTGTGCAGATAGTCTGCATCGCAGCCGAGAATCCGGGCAAGAATGCCATACACCTCGCGGTTCTGGGGGTATGTGCTGCCCTTTTCATAGTTGGTGATCGTCTTGAGTCCTACTCCCGCCAGTTTCGCAAGTTCCGCCTGAGTAAGTCCCTTTTCCTTGCGCAGTACGCGGAGCTTTTCTCCGAACCTCATAGTATATCCTCCTACCTGTAAGCGTGATAATATGCAATCTATTTGCGTTTTCCGCCTAAAAGTGCTTGACACAAGCAATCCGTTTACATATAATGATAATACGCAATCGCTTTACGCATTTATTGTATATCGGTTTGCGTGTCCCGTCAAGAGTGCGCAGACCAAAATGTGATGTTCGTTTTCGTTTGGACTGAAATTGGTAACGGACACCGGGCAACGAGAAAGTTGCCGGTGCCCGTTATGTGTAGCAAGGAGTGAGAAACATGAGTGCACACTGCAGGAAAGCCTATGTCTCGGTCAATCTGGATGTGGATCAGGAGGGCGTATTCCATCCGCGCTTCATCCGGTGGAAAAACGGCCTAATTTTTCAGATCGATCAGGTACTCTATAAGTGCCGTGCCTCTTCCAAAAAGGTGGGTGGCGGCGGCATTCGCTATACGGTGCTGATCCGTGGCAGAGAATCCTATCTGTTTCAGGAGGGCAGCAAGTGGTTTGTTGAAGCAAAGGAGACCTAACGATGATCTTATCCCAGAAGAAAATCGAAGAAATTGCAGTAGCCGTAACCAAGGATTTCAATGAGTTCTTTTTCGGCAGCGAAACCAAGGACATCCGACGAATGGCACGAGGGACACCGATTGACCAGTTCGCCAAGGAATACCTTGGCTTGGAAGTGTCGTTTGCCCATCTTTCCCCGGATGGAAGCATCTGTGGTCTGACCGCCTATGCGGATACCGAGTATATCACGGAAGAGATGGGCGTGAAGCGAACCATCCCACTCAGGAAAAATCAAATTCTGATGGACACCAGCTTTATTCAACCCGGACAAGTCCAAAAGCTCTGCGGCAAGAGACGCTTTACCCTTGCCCATGAGTGCGCACATCAGATTTTGTTCCAGATGGAAAGTGAAACTGCGCAGTCAGCCTATGCAAAGAAATACTCGGCACGGACAGTGTATTCGCTCCGCGACTTAAAGACTCGCGAGGACTGGAATGAATGGCAGGCTAATGTCCTTGGCGCGGCCATCCTTATGCCGCAAAAAGAAATTGATCTTGCCATGTGGTATTTTGCCGGTGGCAAGAAGTTAATCAATTACGAGGGGGTGTTCGCATATCGTGACAAGTTATCACTGTCTCTTTTGTGTAGGCAGTTTGCCGTGTCGAAGTCGGCGGCTGTAATCCGGCTGAGACATCTCGGTTACATTGAGGATCGTCCGTACCGGGAATATTCAGATCCCTTGGAGGTGTGGGCATGAAAAAGAATATCCGCATCTCTGAGCCGTCTGAGGAAATGATGGAGAAGATCCGAAAAGCGCGTCATGCCATCGCAAACCAAAAAACAAGGATGGTGAAATGTCCCTTCTGTGGACACAATTCAATCGCTGTATTTGAGGACACCAGAGGCCATGTCCAAGCAAAGTGCAAACGCTGTGGACAGGAGACCGTCTTTAATGTCCTCAGTATGAGACGGTTAAAACTTCGCTTTTATCAAGACCGATAAGGGCAGAGATTAACAAATAAATATTGATAGCTGTGCTGTGGAGCCGCTGACTGGTGAGTCTTCCTAATGCCGCATGATCAGATGTTTCCAAAATGGAAACACCTGATTTATCGGTATGGAATTACACGCTCACCGTCATGCGGCTCTTTTTGTTGCCTCGTCATTCCGCTGCTTCGCACCAGCGGAAAGGACGAAGCAATGAAAGGAATCCCGAAAACCCCAGTCGAGTTCGACTATGACCTCTGGACAACGGAGGACGGCAAGTGCATGGTGCGGATCAAGGCTACTGGCGAGGTAACAGAGGTGGAGCGCACTGTGATGCAGGTGTTGCGTTCGGAGGAAAAGCGGTTCCGTCGAGCAATGTCACTGGATCAGGAAGCGGATAGAGACGGCATATCCAAACCAACGATTCTATCGCTGGATGTGCTCCCTGAAGATGTGACAGACTCCAACTGGTTGGCTGATACGGTCGATTACACAGAAGAAATCTCCACGAAGCTGCTGGAACAAAGACTGCGAGAGAGCCTGACTCCTACCCAATATGGAATTTACCAGGCTTGCATTCTGAATGGGATCAGTTACAAGGCTTATGCGGATCAAATGGGAGTCAGTTATCAGAGCGTCCAGAATGCAATCCGACTCATTCAGAAAAAAGCGAAAAATATTTTTGGGTGATGGTTGTGATTTGCTGAAAAAATGTCCGTTGTAAAGTGAAGGGGTTCTTCGGACGCCTTCATTGAACCTTTTCAACTGAATATCCGGCAGCTAAATAACATCAGCGGATGAGCGAGCGATGCGGACGGTGCGCGATGACCACCTGTAGGGGAGAAAGGGGCAAAGCCCTCTTTCTCTTCTATCAATGACGGCCAATAAGGTGCCCAGCGGGTCCACCGATCCAAAAGCAGGCGTGGCAGTCTGTTTCGTCAAGACCTCATCCGCCTACAATGGTACCCCTGCCCAGCCACAGTCTCAAGCAATGGGGGCAGCTCGGAGAGATCCTCGGAGGGGTTCGATTCCCGGAGTGCGGCGCCCGCCGCAGTTTAGATGTCCGCCCTGGCCTGGGGAAGTAGTGTCGAATACAGGCAAAAAAAGACGAACAATCGTCTTGATATCAGAAGCAATGGGGGTCACCCACTATGTAGCGAAGTAAGCCAACACTGCCGCAACCAGACGGGGTGGCCCCTATTTTTGTGGTATCAATTCAATTTTGCAGTTAGGAGGGATCACACCATGATTACCATGTCACAAACCAAAAGTGCAAACTATCTGTTTATCGTGGTCGTGCTGAAATCGATGCGGAACAGCGGTGTGATCACCGCCGCTGAATACGAGCGAGCCAAGCGATATTACCAGAAGCTTACCGGCTCGGATCTTGTTATTGCGGATTAGGATGTCAGGACGGCATCGTCTAATCTGATGGAGTTTGCACGGCGCAGTCTGTTGACTATGTAGAAATTTCCTGATCTGCATTTATTCAATGGATTTTATCTTCTTCTTGAATATAATGTTGCTTGAACCGTAAAAGTGGATTGTACCAAAATGTAGTACAATCCAAAATTCAGCCAGAAAGGGGATTCTGCTGATGCCACAGGCCAAACTCATCTCGCCCATCACCAGACAGGAAATTCGGAAAGTCCGAGTCGCTGCCTACTGCCGGGTATCTTCCAATTCAGCAGATCAGCAGAACTCCTATGCCAACCAGATTCGGGTCTATACCAGCCTCATTCAGAGAAAAAAAGAGTGGGAACTGGTGGAGATCTTCGCGGATGAAGGGCTGTCTGGCATGAAAGCGCAGAACCGAACCGAATTCCAGCGAATGATCAAGATGTGCGAACAGCACCAAATCGACCTGATCGTCACCAAGTCCGTCTCCCGCTTCGCCCGAAACGCCAAGGAGTCTCTGGAATATGTCCGGAAGCTGAAGCTGCTCGGCGTGGGGGTGCAGTTCGAGAAAGAGGGAATCTACACTCTGGCCCTCGGGGATGAAATGCTCCTCAATACCTTCTCTGCCATTGCGCAGGAGGAGTCCAAGGCTATTTCCCAGAACCAGCGGCTTTCCATCGTGAAACGGATGCAATCGGGTGAGTATGTGGACAGCAACGCTCCATACGGTTTCCGGCTGGTGGAAAAGGCACTGGTGGTCTATGAACCGGAGGCGGCCATCGTCCGCATGATGTTTGAAAACTACCTGAGCGGCCAGTCTACATCGGAGATCGCCCGCGACCTTAACAGCCGCGGCATCAAAACTAAGACCGGGAAATCCCTCTGGCGCTCCACCAAGGTGGCGTACATCCTTGGGAATGAACGGTATTGCGGCGATTGCAAATACCAGAAAACCTACCGTGACACCACAGTCCCGTTCAAACAGTTCCGAAATCGAGGCCAGGAGGATATGTTCTACGCCTCCATGACCCACGCTCCGCTCATTGACCGAGAAACCTTCGACAAGGTCCAGACCCTCCTGAAAAAGCGTCAGGATATCTTTGGGAAATCCACAGCGCAAAATATCTATCCTCTTACGAGCCGCATTCAGTGTTCTGAGTGCGGCTCGTATTTTCGCAGGCGGCAGGTTTCCGGGACCGCCAAGTGGGGATGTTCCAAACACATTCAGGATCGCACCCAATGCGACTCGAACTACTACAGTGAGGATCGGATCTATGATGCCTTCATCGCCATGGTCAACAAGCTTCGGTTCTCCGAATACGACATTCTGGGTCAAACCCTGCTCCGCCTGGAATCCGCCGAGCTGAAACAAAAGCGGAAAAACACAGCCGCAAGGGAGATCAGCCGGAGCATCGCAGATCTCAATGCCAAGCTGGTGATGGTGGAACAGCTCCATGCAAAAGGATACCTCAAAGACGAGGTCCACAAAGCTCAGGTGCAGGATATCAACGACCAACTGCGCCAACTGAAGCGTGAGCGCCAGTGTGAATTCTCCTCGGGCATCACCGATATAATCGAGGAAGTGACACGGCTGAAAAAACTGCTGGAGGAGTTGGAAGAACCCCTGGACCGATTCGATGAAAAGCTGTTTGCCGAGATTGTCCAGGCCATCCGCATCACCCGCCGGGATGAAATGACGGTCACCCTCATCGGCGGGCTGCGATTTACAGAAATGCTCTGACGGAGAGGAACCTCAAAATGAAGAAGATACGCTATATCCCATACGGTTACACTATGCGGAACGGAAGGACAGTCATCGCACAGGATGAAGCTATGGTCATCCGTGAGATATTCAGCGCCTACATCAACGGCGCTTCCCTCCAAAGCATTGCCGAACTGTTGACTGAAAGGAAGATCCCCTACAGCGAGAGGACGGATGTGTGGGATAAAGCCCGTATCGCAAGAATCATAGGAAACGCCAAATACCTCGGAGATGGAGAATATGACCCCATCATCGAGGAGGAGCAGTATGAGGAGGCTGCTGCGGTGCGGACAGCCCGCCAGCGGAACACCTTCGAGAAAAATCTGGAGGGGATCGACCTGCTCCGGAACCGGGTCCGGTGCGCGGAATGCGGGGCGCCAATGCGGAGGAGAGTAAGCAACAGGCACCGGATTCGGGAAAGCTGGGAATGCACCAATGCGGATTGCGGACAGCGCATACGAATTTCCGATACGCATCTGCTGGAAAAGGTGACGATCCTGATGAACCGCATCATCGCTAACAGCCACCTGCTCATACCCCGCCCCAAAAAACGAAGGGAGTTGTCGGCAGAGGCTCAGCAAATCAACAGGGAAATCGATGCCGAACTGGAGCGGGATAATCCCAGTGACGCCCTGGTCATCGCCAAAACAATTGAGATGGCGGAGCAGCTGTACGCAGAGAGCGATACACATCTGCAGATCGCCGCATCCATCGCCCGAAAACGTGTGCGCATGATGACGCCCCAGGAGGAATTCAGTCCGGCCTACTTTAGTGACATCGTCGCCTATCTGACGCTGGGAAGCGGAGGACAGGTGATCCTACATACCAAGACCGACGTAGAGATCGGAGGGGATGAAAATGAATGTAACCAGGATACCGAAAAAGACCATATCGGTCATTGAGCCGAAGCGCTCGCTGATCGTCAACAAGGAGCAATATCACCAGCGCCGGGTTGCCGCCTACTGCCGGGTATCCACTGACAGCGAGGAACAGCTTACCTCCTACACCAACCAGAAAAAAGTGTACACCGAAATGATTGCCGCCAAGCCGGAGTGGGAATTTGCCGGCCTGTACGCTGATGAGGGCATCTCAGGAACTCGAGCAGATAAACGGCCCCAGTTCCAAAAGATGATCAACGACTGCCTGGCAGGAAAAATCGACTATATCATCACCAAGTCGGTCTCCAGATTTGCCAGAAACACTGTTGACTGCCTGGACCATGTGCGTATGCTCAGGGCAAGAGGGATTGGCATCTACTTCGAGGAGCAAAATATAGACACACTGCAAATCGACAGCGAGCTCTATCTGGTCATCTACGCAGGGTTCGCACAGTCTGAATCCGAAAGCATCAGCAAGAATGTCACATGGAGCTTTCGGAAGCGATTCCAGGACGGCAAGCCCGTATTCAATTATAAGTGCCTGCTTGGATACCGAAAGGGCGAGGACGGAGAACCGGAGATCGTCCCGGAGGAGGCATCCATCGTGGAGAGAATCTTCAATATGTACCTGTCAGGTGAAACCATCAACCGGATCTCAACCAAACTCAGAGAAGAGAATCTCCAGATACCAGGAAAACGATTCTCCTTCTCTGCGAGCATGATTAAGGGTATTCTCCGGAATGAACGATACTGCGGGGACAGCATCCTTCAAAAGACGGTCACAATTGACTGTATTGGCAAGGTCCGTCGCAAAAACACGGGTGAGGCACCCATGTACTATGTACAGAATAGCCATGTTGGTATCATCAGCCGAGAGCTCTTTCACAAAACGCAGGAAGAACTCGCCAGGCGGATGAGTCGGGAGCCAAACTCCACCAAAGCAGCCACTACGGCCACCGGAAAATACTCCCGGTATGCGCTGTCCAATGTGATGATCTGCGCCGAATGCAGGAGCCGATACAAGCGCGTGACCTGGACATCCCGTGGGAAAAAGCGGGTGGTCTGGCGCTGCATCAATCGATTGGACTACGGAAAGCGGTACTGCAAGTCCTCCCCTACAGTAGACGAGGAAGCGCTCCATGCTGCTATCGTCCGGGCGGTCAACCGCTTCAATGAGGAAGACGAGGCCACCTATCTGGCACTTATGAGGGCGACCATTGGGGAGGCCATCGGGCTGAACGGGAACAGCGATGAAATCGACCTGCTTCGCCGAAAAATCGATGGTCTGAACCGCAAAATGGTGTCCCTCATCAATGAGAGCGTAGAGAGCGGCGAGGGCATTGAAAGCCATGAGGCGGAATTCAAGGAGCTTTCCGATACCATCGAACTCCTGCAAGGGAGAATCAAAAAGCTGGAGGACGCCCTCCTCTCGGACCAGGGGAATGATGGCCGCATCCTCCAGCTGCAGCAAATCATCGCAGATCGTGCGTCGAGAAAGATGGAGTACGACGATACCATCGTCCACCAGATGATCGAGTGCGTAAAGGTATATCCCGACGGCAGGCTGGACATCATCTTCGGCGGCGGGTATCTCATCGAGGAAGCGCTCAATGAGGAAAACAAATAACTTCAAATATAATTGACATAATCGACAAGGTAATATACTATAATGTATGTTAGGAGGCGATGATGTATGGGCAAAAGAGCGGCGGTCATCATGCCGCAGACAAGAAAGATTCTGGAGCAGATGGGTGAGCAGATCCGCCTTGCCCGCCTGCGCCGGAAGCTGAGTCTGGAACTGGTGGCGGAGCGGGCGGGGATCAGCCGGGCCACCCTCATCTCCATCGAGAAGGGTGCGCCCACGGTATCCATCGGCTCCTATGCCGCCGTGCTGCACGCACTGAACAATATGGACAGCGACCTGCTGCTTATTGCCAAAGATGATGAATTCGGCAGGAAGCTGCAAGACCTGGCGCTGCCTACCAGACGGCGGGCGCCCAAGAAAGGAGAGTAGCCCATGGCGCAGGACGAAAAGACCATCTATGTATATGAAAATTGGCGTGGAGAGACCCCCACCCTGATGGGGCGGCTCCGCTGCAGCTTTATCCGGGGGCAGGAAACCTTCTCCTTCGAGTATGACCCCGCCTGGCTGACATCCGCCGAGAGTTCCTTCTCTCTGGACCCGGATCTGGCCCTCTACCGGGGACGGCAGTATGTGCCGCTGGACAAGCGGCTCTTCGGGCTGTTCGCCGACTCCTGCCCGGACCGCTGGGGCCGCCTGCTGATGCGGCGCAAGGAGGCAATTGACGCCAGAAAAGAAGACCGAAAGCCCCGAAACCTCACAGAAAGCGATTTCCTGCTGGGGGTCTACGATGAATCCCGCATGGGGGCACTGCGGTTCAGCCTGGAAGAGGGGGGAGACTTTCTCTCCAACGACAAGTCCTTCGCAACGCCGCCCTGGGTTCATCTTCGGACACTGGAAAACGCCTCTATCGCCTTTGAGAATGACGAAAGCGGCCTGAACGAAACATGGCTGCGGGAGCTTCTGGCCCCCGGTTCCTCTCTGGGCGGAGCAAGGCCCAAGGCCACGGTGCAGGCAGCGGACGGCGCTTTGTGGATCGCCAAGTTTCCGTCTAAGCACGATGAATCCAACAGCGGCGCATGGGAGAAGGTCGTGCATGACCTGGCGCGGCTGTGCGGATTGAATGTCCCGGAATCCAGGCTGGAGACCTTCTCCAAGACCGGCAGCACCTTCCTGGTCAAGCGATTTGACCGGGATGGCCGCCGCCGTATCCATTTTGCCTCCGCCATGACTCTGCTGGGAAAAACCGACGGAGCCTCTGCGGCGGACGGGAGCAGTTATCTGGATCTGGCGGCGTTCATCCGCGCCAATGGGGCGGCTCCCAGGCAGGATCTGGCTGAGCTGTGGAAACGGATCGTATTCAGTATGGCGGTGTCCAACACCGACGACCACCTGCGCAACCACGGTTTCCTCCTGACTCTCACCGGCTGGCGACTGGCTCCGCTCTACGATGTAAACCCAGTCCCCACAGGCGACCGTCTCTCCCTCAATGTGAGCGAGTACGACAACACCATCGACCTGGATCTGGCGCTGGAGGTCGCTGACTACTTCGGCTTATCTCCCCAGGAGGCTCAGCAGGCGGCGGAGGAGATCTGCAAAACCGTATCCGGACACTGGGAGCAGCTGGCCGGACAGTATGGCCTCAGTCGGGGCGCTGTGGAATATATGCGCCCGGCCTTTTCCCTCCGGCCATGAAATTAAAAATGGACCATTCCCACAGGAACCGTCTCCATCGAAGTTAGGTTTCTTCGGAATACGCTTTACAGTCATAGCGTGTGTTGGCATCGCATCCAAATCAAAGGCAAAGACATTGTAATGGGGGACTGCACCAATTGTCTCCCTCACAGTGGTTACCGATACTGCAGATGGTATTATGGACATGACCATGTACGCGGCTGCGAGTTCGGCGGAAATAAAGATAGTGGCAGCATGGATTAATTATCCGCGAAATTTACAAGTTCTCTTACAGAACACGATAGGAGGTGCGCTTATGAGTTTAAAAGGTAAACTCACAGCTTTAGCTGGTGCTAAAATCGCCGAAAAAGTCATACCGAAAGGATCGGTAGATGGGGTGGTAAACTCCGTGCTGAATAAACTCGGTCAAGCCACAGGGCAGAAAACTGCGGCCGAACATATCCAGGGAATCAAGAAAAATTTCCTGGTTATCAAATCAAAGTCCTATTCCATAGGCACGATGGTCGGCCTCTTTACTGGGAAAACGCCTGATATGAATGATTATCTTGGGCGTTATCAAATTGTTGACGGCAATGGTACGCTCAAGTATAAATCTAACGCTGAGAACACTATCACCGACCGTGAAATCTTGGATTTGTTTGATGCAAACGGAAATAAAATCGGCTATGTTAAAGAGCATCTGATTTCTACAGGTGTTCCGTTGTTTGAAAAAGAGGTGAAGAAATGCACGGTATTCTTGGGTAAAGAAAAAATCGCATTGCTAAAAAAATATGTGTCATTTGGTAATCTGGAGTTCGAGGTTCTTGAAGGTAGTGTCAAAATCACACACCAGGAAGGCAAGAGTTTCAAAATCCAATATAAGGGTAAGCAGGTAGCTACTCTGCATGATTGTCCTTTAAATCTTAAGGATGGCTATGCCGATAAATTCGTTATGGAGTATGATAATTCTGAAGATGAAGTCATTGCAATTCTGCTTGCAACAGCAATCGACCTTATAAATACATAAATCTTTTAAGCATGAACGATGTATCTACCAACGGCGAATGGGGTAAGGTCGCATAATCTGGGGCGGCTGTGGATTAGATGTCCCGGAATCCAGCCCGAAGACCTTCTCCAAGGTCGGCAGTACCTTCCAGGTCAAGCAATTTGACAGGAACGGTCGCCTCCGCATCCACTTCGCCTCCGCTATGACACTACTGAGAAAAACCGATAGAGCCTCTGCGGCGGACGGGAGCAGTTATCTGGATCTGGCGGCGTTCATCTACCCTCCGGCCATGAAATCACAAGCGGACGATTCCCTGGGGAGTCGTCCGCTTGTTTATTCCTCGGGGTTATCTCCGAAGGAGTCCTCGTTCTCCTCCTCATCCAGATCTGTATCAATGTCCAGCCCTTCACTGTTCCCCACATTCTTCTCGTAGAGCCTGGTCCACTTAAGCGGATATTTACACTTTCGGTTGTAGGCAATAAGCATGGCCTCGGCATACCCCATGGAGCCGGGCCGCCGCTCCTTGGCGGTTCTGGAGAGCAGCTTTACCGACATCTCGCCCACCTTTTCCTTGAAGTTTTCATCCTTCAGCGCATCTCCAAAGGTATGGACCAGGCGGGCAATGCCGTTGAGCATATTAGCGGAGAGAGAATTCATATCGCCCTCCCAAGTGCCCACACAGAGCCGAAGTGTCCGGTCCAGAACATGATAGCCGAACTTGTCGTAGATGCTTTCCAACGTGGACACAGCGCAAACCACCCCATAGTTTCTGACTTGGCCAATGGAAAGCGAGTAGGACTCCACCAGATCCCGGATAATGAGCTGTTTCTGATTTCCGGCTTCGATATTTGCCATGAACACCTCATAGGGCTTTAAGGGTTTCACGAACTTCATCTGATTGGCGAAGATATCCGCCTCGTGCTCATAGTTGAGATCGTCGTAGATCATGCACCAGACCGGCGTGTCCCGAGAACCGGAGGCCAGCGCGACGATCTCCACCGTGTGCTGCCCATTGAACACATAGTTGACGCCGTTTCGTCGGCTTACCTTGACCGGATTGATCTGATATAGATCAAAGTGGGCTGCCGCATTCAGTACATGCTGTTCGGATATGTTTCGCTGATACTCCTGGTTGGACACCAGATTTTTAATGGGGATCTGCTCGAAATGGACATTGGGTACAAACATGCTGAAATCAGCCATTAGGAATCCTCCTCAATTGCCGCGAGCATCTCCTGCACCTTTTCTCCCAGCGCTGTTAAGGCTGCCTGCAAGTTCTCCTTGGCTGCGGGAGAGATGGATGCGAGATGCGCCATATTTCTGGTTCGCTCGATGGAGCTCATCCAGGAGGGAATGGTGAGGGTCAGTCCAGCCACCTCCGCATCCGGATCATAGGCGGGCATCGTCTTGATGGCAGGCTGCTCCGCCGCCTGTATGCCGGGCTTAGAAGACGCCTCGGTGGAGAGGCTGCGCCGTGAATCGCTGTATCGGGCAAAGGCATAGGGATTGTTCCCGATTTTCTTACTGAGTTCCTTCAGCTCCGCAGGGGCCATCTCCGCCAGTGCCACAATGTTTTCGAAGGATATCTTGTATGTCCCCGACAGGATGTGGGGAATCAATTCCGGCGCGGTTTTTGCAATCGCATCCAGCGCCACGCTGTATTTTGCATATTTTTGGACCGTTGCTCCAGACACATGATGCTCCTTTCCCAGACGGGCGGCGGTTCGTCGACTGCTCTCTTCCTCTACCGGACGGCCTCTTCCAACTGTGGCGAGGGGATTTGGGCAGTACTGATTATAGCCGTTCTCATTCCGGTGCGCTTTCTTTTCCGCCTCATACTGCCTGCCGATCAGATACTTCTTCGTCTCCTCTGAAATGTTGCGGCGACCGAGTTGATTGGAGCAGATCCAGGCGATTGCCGCATCCCGGTTTGGAAAAACCTGTTCTTTTACGCCATAAGGGATTTTCAATTTATTGCAGATCTCGTATCGGTTATGTCCGTCTACAATGGTACCGTCCCAAACAACGATGGCCTCCCGGCAGCCCTCCATCACCAGATTCAGCTCCAGCTGCCGGTATTCCTCCCGCCGGAGAGGTCGAATCAGGTTTTTGAATTCCGGATCGATCCTGAGTTCCCTAAACCCCTTCTCTTCCATATTGCCTCCTGCGCTCCTGCGGTTTCACGGTTTGGAGGGAAAAATAGGCGACCCGGTTCACCGAATCGATCTCTCCTGTCAAATGATAATTGAACCGCAGATCGAAGCCACCGACAATCTCCGACAGATTGCTCAGCAAGGTAGAACTATAAAACTCTACGGATTGGTTGGTGTGAAAGCTGACACTGGACAATCGAACCTTATTTGCCGTTCCCCCAATCATAGGCTTGTCCGAGCCAAGAACGGCGATATAAAGTTCTTCCGGATTCACTAAAAACTGCACATAGGCAGGACTGCCCAGGCGGCGTATGGTTTTCTTGTGGATGCGGATTCGATTGCGAAATGGATCAAGGGTCAGCGAGGCTTGCGGTTGATTTTCTCGACTCATATTCTGCCTCCTATGATGGATTCTGTTCTTCGCTTCCGTCCGGTATGGGAGCCTCCGCAATAGGCGTTTCTGGCGTAGAGGCACGATCCCGAAGCCCATACACCGCATATCCTTCAAAAATATCAACCTGCATGGATTTCTGATGTTCCCGGAACGGCAGGCCAAATTGTGTTTTCCAACCTTCCGGGAACACCGGCGTCCGGGAGGCTCTGGGCTTCTCGCCATCCTTCAGAACCCGCTGGTATACTTCGGTGGCAGTCAGGTCAAATGCGATAAGCCATTCATCCTTGGCGTGGATCACCCGTCCGAGGAGCTTGTATCGATAGTCCAGATTCCATCCCATCAGAGAAAACACCTTGGCAAAGAAGATCTTGCAGGTGATTTGCTTCGGCTTTCGTCTGCCAGAGCCATTGGTACACCAGGCGCAGGCATCCCGGTCTTCTGCCTGACAGGGGCGGATCGCCAATATTTTGCTTTCCTGATTGACCAGCACCTGCACATAATCTACCTTCGGGAATCGATTCAGGCAGGCAGCATTTACATAGAATTTATAGTTGTTAAAGGTCACGGATGGCTCATTGATATGGGCAAAGAATTCCCGGCGTACCACCTGGTAGCCCTCGTAATTGAATTCCCGCTCCGTCTCCAGAACATCATCGCCTTCATGACCTGCCTGATGAACGTCCACTTCCATCTCCGGCATGACAGGAGCAATCCCGGCCGTCTGCTCCCCTTCCAGAGAACGGAGCATCCCGGCAATCACACCACCGGGTTTTTCGCCTCTCTCCTCGCTCAATTATGGTTCCTCCTTTCCGCGCCGGTTGAATTCCTGGCGGATATAGTCTCTCAGTTCCTCAAAACCGGTCACATGGAGTTTTTGACCGGTTTCGTAAAGCTGCCCCTCTATGCGAATCTTCCAATCCTCCTCGCTCTGGTCATGAACCTGCTGGAAAGATTGCTGGTGGAGATAATACTGCGTTCCAAAAGAATGAATCCACTCCTCCGGTACGGCGCGCACCCGCTTGCCAGAGATGGAGAGCGGCTGCACAGAATCATGGGAATCCTGCTCGCCTTGCTGACCGGAGAGCAGATAAGATTTGATAAACGCCTCTGCGTCATTGAGATCGAAAATATACGCTGATTCACTTTGGCTTTGAAAGAGCCGCCCGGCAATCCGATACTTTAAATCCGGGCTCCAGCCGAACAGCTGAAACAGCGTTTCCATATAGGCCGCACCCGCAATCTCTCTGGGCTGGTATTTCCCATCCACCAGTTTGGAGAACAGGACGGCATTGCGGTTGCCTTTTTCCGCCGTGCGGACAGCAAACTTCATCTCCACTGGGTTGACCAGTAGTTCCACATGGTTGTCTTTCCCAAATGTACGAACACAAGCTGTGCTGAATTTGATCCTCTTATCCTGAAACTGAACATAAGGACGGTGGTAATTATCAAAGAACTCGCTGCGGGTAATCTCAAAACCCCTCATGTCAAAATCCCCAGGAGCCAGAGTGACACTGGAAAGAGGCGCTCTTTCTTCCGCCTGCTCATCGGGAGGATGGATACTGGCGGAAGCCTGAAAGTAATCCGCAGGTTTGAACCCGGCCCAGCGAGGGTTGATGGTTACAAAGCCTTTGAGCAGGCCGCTGTCAATCACCCGCAGCTCCGGGAGGATAGAGCGATGTCCATACTTGGAGTTGTTCAGAAGGTGCTGAACGGCAATGAAATCATCTCTGGAAACAATGCCCTCGTGGTGATTCCGGTAAAGGCTCTGGGGGCGGTCGCCCCGATTCTTCCTGGACTTGTGGTTCAGGTAGTTCGGGGTGAAGGTCTTTCGGGTCAGCACATCCCCGCAATGACGCTCATTGCGAAGAACCTGAACAATGGAATTGGAGGTCCATTTGATATTTCCCAGGTAGGTCTTACGGCCCAGCTCGGTAAGCGCCGCCGCGATGTCGCTGGTGGAGTAGCCGTACAGATACATGTAGAAGATGAGCTTCACCGTAGGCGCTTCCTCCGGGTTGACCACCAGGTTTCCATCCCCGTCGTGAGAATAGCCCAGCAGCTTGGGCGTCAAAGGCAAGCCGCCGTCCAGCCGCATCCGCAGGGAGGTTTCCATGCTCCGGCTGCGGATATGGGACTCCTCCTGCGCCATGGTGGCCTGAAAGGAAAGCGCCATCTGGGAATCATCCTTAAGGGAAAAGATACATTCGCTCTCGAAAAACACGCCCACCGGGCTGGGCAGTTCCGCCAGCATCCGGACCATGCTGATGCAGTCCACCACATTCCGGGCAAAACGGGACACGCTTTTGGTGATGATCATGTCGATTTTACCGCTGCGGCAGTCAGTCATCATGGCATTAAACTCGTCCCGATGGACGAGGGAAGTCCCACTAATGCCCTCATCGGCATAGATTTTAACCAGCGTCCAATTGGGGTGATGCAGGACGAAATCCTCATAGTATTTCTTCTGCAGCTCATAGGAGGATGTCTGCTGGACATTGTCCGTGGAAACACGGGCATACACGGCGACTCGTTGCGGAATATCGTTGTCGTAGTAGTCGATAGGCTTCTTGGCAGGGATGAATTCGTAGTTCTCCGGGTCAACCTTTGTGTTGATCCGGCGGCGGACCCGTTCCTTTCGTTCTGCAAGCCGATTGCGGGTGGCCTTGTCAATCATGCAGCATTTCCCTCCCAGGCTGGTGATCGGGGAGGATCGTCCAATCAGGACCGGGCAGAAAATACGGATCATGGAGATCCTCCCGGTAGTAGGAAGCCATTGTGTAGATATCCTCCGAAACAAAGTAAATGCCCACCGGCTTTGGCAGCGCCGCAAGAAGCCGGGCACAGAAAGAGAGCTCCGATAGTTTCTTGGAAATATTGCTTGCCTTCTGGGTGATCACCAGATCTACCTTGCCCTCATAGCAATCTTGCAGGAGTCTCGCCCATTCTGGAGCGTTTTCCATGTTCGGTGCGGTGCTTCCCTCATCCACATAGAAACCGACAAATTCCCAGTTCGGACAAAGAGCCAGCGTGTCCAAAAACTGCTTTTTGTGGGCGGAGAGATAATCCTCATAGCGGGTTTGGTTGAAGTAGCGAATGTATACCGCCACCCGGTGATGGTTTTTCGGAAGCGGGCGCTCCCGCCGAATGCCTTTTAACCAGGCACGATGCTCTGCCAAAAGCGCATTCTTTTCCGCCTCTCCTTCCAGCAGAAAATCAAAGGACGGCATGATCTCCTGCTCCATTGCTTCGCCCTTTATTGCCAGCTCTTCCATATGTGCTCCCCCTGCGAATGTTCTTACGGGCTATTATAGCGGCCACAGACTATAAATAAAATCGACCAGAGGTCAACAACTTGACTCCTGGTCGATGAACGAGAAAAAAAGATTCAGATTACAATGACTTCCGGCGAGCTGCAAACCCATTTCTACCCCAAGACGAGCCCCATTGAGTCTTCTGCACCATATATGTACGATGAAGATAGTGAGATCGCAGTATTTTGCCACTCGGCTTTATCCTATCCAGGATGTACTGCCATCCGTGCTACTCCTGAAAACGAAATGTGCATTGACATTATGTGATATAACACATATAATGAACATAGAGAGAAGGCGGTGGGTATGGAAAACTTCTCGGCAAAATACTACGAAACGACAGACGGTACTTAACCAGCTTAAAATTGCATTCTAATAGACTATTCGAAGTGGAAGGAATGGTTATCGGCATGGACAATAGCATTGAAAAAAAGCGAATTGAGGGCGAAGAAGATCTCATTTCAACGATTAAAGTGGCAACTGCGGCTCTCCCTCTTATCTTCACAATTGCAGAAAAACTATCTAAGCAACATGGATTTATCCACGATAGCGTACCTGCTCGTTTCGGGGACAAAACTGGACGATTAGTTTGGGATTACATATTATACAATGAGATTACATTTGATAGTGAGGACGGAAAAATAATTAGCCTTTTCACATCTCTTTCTGATGCAGAAACGAAGAAGCGCTGGGATGTTTTAGTCGACAAGTATGGGTTATAACATTAGACAGACATTATCGAGCGGACTACCAGCAGAGGAAGGAGGATTGACCTATGGGCAAGAATTTTCGTGAAACTCTGAATGAACAGCTCCGAGATCCCGCATTCAAAGCCGAGTGGGATGCCCTCGAACCGGAGCGTCAGATCATGAGAGCGATTCTGGAAGGGCGCGATGAACAGTCGCTGACGCAAAAGCAGCTGGCGGAAGTGACTGGTATCGCCCAGGCAGACATCAGCCGTTTCGAAAACGGAACCGGCAATCCGTCTCTCCGCACCCTGGAAAGACTGGCGGATGGCCTGGGGATGCGTCTCAAAGTGGAGTTCGTCCCCAAAAAACCAACTGCATAAGAAAAGCGGCGGGCCTTTGGAACACTCCTCGGCTCGCCGCTTTAATCGTTGTCTTCTCTTCTGGTCATGGTGGATTTCACTTCCCGGACGATTTTCAGGATGGAATCCAGTTCCTTGGGGGAGCAATCGGCCAACAGCTCGTCAAACTCACTTTGGTAGAGGCTCCGCACCTCCGGCACATCGGGCCGAAGCAGGGAGTCCGCTGACACCTGAAGCGCCTCGATGATCCGGATGAAGGACTCCAGTTTCATATTGGTCTTTCCCGTTTCAATAGCGCTGACATGAGGCAGGGAGATATTGGCCTTGGCTGCAAGATCTGCCTGGCTCATCCGCCGGCCGACTCGCGCCTCCCGAATGCGGGAGCCAATCAGCTGACGCTCGTTCAAACCATGTTCCTCCATCGGCTCCCCCCCTTTTTGAAATATATTCTCCAGTTAATCTATTTCTAAGAGTATATCAACTTGGGGTGAAATTGATATAAGGCAAAGGCGATGATATAAGCCAGACACTATAATAAGGCTACAATTTTTTTGGAGGTCTTATTATGAGTCTTGACTACAAAGCCATTGGCAAACACATCCGCGAAGCCCGTCGCCGCAACCATCTCTCCCAGGCAATGCTCGCCGAGGCGGTGGACAAAACCCCCTCTTACATCAGTTACATAGAGAGCGGCCTCAAAAGTATGAGCCTGGACACCTTTGTTCTCATCGCCAATGCCCTCGGCGTATCGCCGGAAAGGTTGTTGATGGAGCAGATCACCGACACGGAACGGTGCGCCAGTGAGGAGATCACCTTGCTCCTCTCAGATTGCACCATCTGTGAGGCTCTCATTCTGCTGGACATGATGAAAGCCTTAAAGACAGCTCTGCGAGAACACCGGGAGAAGTGCATCGATTCGGATGCTTCCGATTTTACATTCCTGCTCTGAGAAAACAATCGACCGGAAGTCATGTGCTTTGACTGCCGGTCGATTTTTGCCTGTAAAAGTGTATATGTTTTTGGGAAAGTGAATATGTTTTCGAAAAGTCCAGGATATGGGCCTCCAAAGTTGGTATAATGGAGGGCGAAAGGTGGGATAGTCCATGATCTACTACACGGGCGATATCCACGGGAACCCTCGTGAGATCGTACAGTTCTGTGACCGGCACAAGCTGACCGAGCAGGACACCCTCGTCCTTCTGGGGGATGTGGGGGCCAATTATTTCCTGAACGGGCGGGATGCCGAGATGAAGCAGCTTTTGACACAGGTGAAACCCACGCTCCTGTGCATCCACGGCAATCATGAGGTTCGCCCATCTACCCTGCCATCCTACCAGACCAAGGAATGGAACGGCGGAACGGTCTGGGTGGAGGAGACCTACCCCCGCCTGCTGTTCGCTGCTGATGGGGAGATATTTCATCTGGAGGGTCTTTGCCATCTGGTAATCGGCGGGGCTTACAGCGTGGACAAGTTTTACCGGCTGGACAGAGGATATGGCTGGTGGCCGGACGAGCAGCCTTCTCAGGAGATCAAGGAGAAGGTCATCCGGACGCTGGATGCCTGCGGCTGGCAGGTGGATACCGTTCTCTCCCACACCTGCCCCTATCGGTATGAGCCGCGGGAAGCATTCCTCCCCATGATCGACCAGAGCACCGTGGATGCCTCTACCGAGGAGTGGCTGGAGGAGATCGAGAGGAAGCTGCAATACAATCACTGGTTCTGCGGCCACTGGCATATCAACAAGCGCATCGACCGGATGCACTTCCTCTTCCACAGTGTGGAGGCGGCGCCGCAGCTCCTGTCGGGAGATAGCATACGATGACAGAGGAAGAAAAAACGGAACGGGAGGCTTGCTTTGCCGCAATCCGTGAAACCGTCCAGAGGCTCTCCCGCCTGATGGATACCGCATACCAGCAATACAGTCAATTGGTGGAACAGGTGGTGAAGGACAGGATCACCGGGGAGCAGGAGATCGAGCGGATCATGGACGGCCTTATGGACTTCGGGGATGACCAGAGATTCCTTGCTCTGTACAAGGCCCTTTGCCGCCATGTCTATGACAAACATCCTACTCTTGTGAGAGAACACATTGCTCTCTTCCGAACCCAATTTGAGGAGAGAGCGGACGAGGAAACGCAACAAGCACAAGGAGGTGAACGCCATGAAGGCACCGGAGATTAAGCACTATATCAGCTGGCTGGGCCGGGTGGGATACCGAAACATCGACTGCTCTTTCTCCTACGACGAGGCATCCTATGGGGCCATCGACCGGATCTTCCGGCTGCTCTACCGGCTGGAACCTGACCCGGAGCACAACAGCTGGGAGCTTTGGCTTCGTGCCGAGCGGGGAACCATCGAGGACTTCGGCAGTTTTGAGGATCTACGGGAGGATGGGCAGGTGGAGAGCTACGAGGAATTTGAAGCCTGGTGGCGTTCCGAGTTCCCGGAGGAGGTGGAGTGGTTCCACTTTTCCGCCGGTGAAGATCAGAAGATCGGATACCGGGCGGTATTCCTGAGCCATAACCATGTGCTGGAGGTGGACTGCCGCAAAGAGAGATCTTTCCCCCATGACATCTCCCCATTTACCTCCTGGCTGGAGGAAGCCGTGCGGGACGCCGTGCAGGCGGTGGAGGATGGCAGCTATCCGAAGCTGGTGGAGCGGAATCTGCCCGTCTGGCATCGGACGGGAACCGTCCTGCGCCGGGATCTGTGGAAGGTCTTTCCCGAATGGAAAGAGAAGTTCTTCCAGAATATCTCCCGGCAGGAGGTGGATGAGTTTCTTGCCTCGGCGGCAGGCTATCCCCTGGAAGCAAACAGAAGACTCCCGTCCATGACCGCAAACGACTTCTATCATGCCTGCGCTCTGGGCTACCGGGCCATGGGATATGCCGGAACGGAGAAACCGGACAAGGAGCAGTACCTTCTCCACGCGGATGGGCGGGACGAGGGCCTGTCCAAATTGGACGGGAATTCCCCCGATGCCTTTGATCGCTGGCTGAAAGAGCGGCCACGCATCGGCCACCCCTGGGAGGTATGCCGGGGCGGCAACAGCACCCACATCGACTGCATCGTGTGCCGGGATGAGCATGGTTACTATCTGGCGGTGGCCGGTCTTGCGGAGACCCGGACGGTGGAGGCCATCCACTTCTTCCTCGCACTCCATCGGGCAGACATTCCCGTATGTATCCGCAATGCTGAGGAATTGAAGGCCCGCCTGACCGGAGAGGAGCCCATCGGCATCGTGCCGGAAGGAGTTCTTCCCGCCTACTGCCACGCCTGGTTCCCAGGCGAGCGTATCGTCGATTTTATGAATCTGCCCCTTGAGCGCCGGGACGAACTTGCAAACTACTGCCGGTGGCAGCCAATCCCGGTTCCCCGGTTGAAGAAGGACGGTGAATCCCCATGATTTTCTTTACCTCTGACCTGCATCTCGGTCACGAGAACTGCATCCGGCTTTGCAACCGGCCCTTCTCCAGCATTGAGGAGATGGACGAAACCCTCATCGAAAACTGGAACCGCAAGGTCACAGGGAAGGATACCGTCTATATCCTCGGCGACCTCATCTACCGGAGCAAAAAGCCGCCGGAGGAATACCTGCGGCGGCTGCGGGGAAAGAAGCATCTCATCCTTGAGAATCACGACCGGGGATGGGTCCAGAATTGTCAGACGGAGCGATTCTTTGAAAGCGTGAGCAATCTGCTGTATATCACGGACGGAAAGCGGCAGTACACCCTCTGCCACTACCCCATGATGTCCTGGCCGCATATCATGCGGTGCTACATGGTCTTTGGTCACATCCACGGAAATACCGATGCGGACTACTGGCCGCTCATTCAGGCAAACGAGCGGATGCTGAATGCCGGGGTGGATGTCAATCGCTTCGAGCCGGTCACCTTCGAGGAGATGGAAGCCAACAATCTCCTGCATAAAGGCCAGCAGAAAGCGGAACCGGAGGTGCAGCCGTGAAAAGAAGAAAGGGATTTTATGAGGCGGAACCTCTGGCCAGTTCCATCGCTCGTCGAGACTGGCAGCACACGCTGGAGCGAGCCGAGGAAAGCGGCCTGCCACTCCAATCCCGAAAGGGGAACACAGGACTGCTGTTTCCGGCAAGAATCCTTGCCCCCGTTTGGGAGGAAGGACTGCGGCATATCATTCTGGCGGCGATTCGGTACAGTATGGGACGGCACACCTATATGCCCAGCATCGCTGTGGATTTCACCTGCCGGAATCTGAGCTGCCTGGACGAGAGCACCCGTTCCGCCGCTGCGGCGGAGATTCAATATCATCTGAACCGATATGGAGAACAGGAGCCATATCCCCGGCTGTGGAACAGTCTCAGCCGACTGCTCATATCTGAAGAAATCGGACAAGAGGACAGGAGGAAGGAAACAATGCCGATTTTACAATCACTGGAAAGCATGGAGCGCATCTCACGTCAGGCGCTGGCAGCTGATCTGGATGCCGTGTTGGAACGGGTAAGCCGTGAAAACATCGGGCTGGTGATCACCGATGAAGGGAAGGATGATCTTGTCCTCTGTCCGGCCTCCTGGTTCGATTTCGACTATGTGGATGACTTTGGCTGTGTCATCAACTGTGCCCTCCGCTATGCCATGCGAACGGAAGATGAGGAGAGCGAAGCGGTCGTCCGATATGCCCGATGTCACTACCGCCTGTTCGATGAAAAGACGCTGTCGGTGGCCGTGGCCGATCTGGAGCGGGAACTGGAAGAACCGATGGAGCCTCTCAAGAAGCCGCAGGTCTGGAAAGAACTTCTGGAGTTGTTTCAGCAGCGGCTTGCTGAGCTCCGGCAGGAAGATTCAAATGGAGATGAAAAATCCAATGGATGAGAAGAAGTACGAAATTGTGGAGATTCAAGTGGATGCGGATGTGTTGGAAGAACTGAAAACAGTGATAGCACCACTTGGTCTGACACCGGAAATGCTGATCGTGCGTTTCTTTGAATTCTGCACCGATCCTGCCACGCAGGAAGAGGCCGTTTCGCTGCTTCTGAAATGGAAAGCTGAGTTGGAAGCGGAGAGCTACGAACCCCGAGGTGATTTCTGATGCTGTCCAAGAAAACCTTCTGCGAAGCCCTGCGGAAGATCCAAGCCCAGAGGAAAAGAGACGCACAATTCAGTGAGGCGCTCAATCTGGTGGGCGATGGTCATTTCGTTTTTGAGGGCGGGCCGCAGCTTCTTTCCGCCTTACTGAATGTGTTGGAGGAAGCGGTCAACGACAAGTACGACTACATCAGCTGGTGGATTTACGATGCCGCTCCGGACTATGAGGTCTGGACCGAAGACGAAAAAACCAAATGGTGTCTGAAGGAGCCGGAAGCCCTATATGATTTCATCCGGGATGAATGTCAGGGCTAAGCGGCATCTCCTTCTCATATCGGAACCTTGGTGCTGAGAAATGAAACATTACCATAATGAAGATTATATGTTGCAGTTATCCCCTGAAGACAAGGAAAGATTTGAGCAGATTTTTCTTGCTCTTTGTATCCGAGAATCCCAGGAAAAAAGCCGTGGGGGAAGTATACCAATCAATTATTACAGGCTGAGTAATGAACACCTCTTTCCCGATATGCCGCAGGATGAAGATGCCCTTGAGGGAGAAGAAGGGCTGACGCGATTCACCGATGGCTGTCAGAAGCTGAAGAAGTATGAATAGGCGGATATCTTTTTTGGTCTTACACTAAAATCCCCCTTCGGCAGAAAATCCGCCAAGTCCCAGCCGAAAAAAAGAAAAAATAAGCGGCGCTGACCCGCAAAGCCTTGCAAATAAAGGGTTTTCGCAAACATCTTTATTGGTCTTACACTCCAGAAAGTCCTGATTTCTTGTGAAATCAGGACTTTTTCCGCACTTTTGTGTCCAATATCTTACTTGCCGTTTTTTCCGACCCAAACGCTGACCCCAACGGGACGTAAACTGTACCCAAGAAAATGGACACGATGGATTTGACCCACGGCCCCGTTTAGTGGACACGCATTTGACCCATAGGGTCAGAGGCACCTCATCTGTGATAAAATAAGATCACCAGATGGAGGTGCTGCATGAGCACAAAAAAACAATTCACGCCGGAGGAGATCCGGCATCTACGGGCAAACCCGTACACACGGTGCGTGACAGCGGACACGATCTCCTACACCCTCGCCTTCAAGGAGGCGTTCTGGGCCTTGAGCCTGCAAGGGTACACCGGACCGGCCGCCTTCCGCAAGCTGGGCTATAACACGGAAGTCCTGGGCTTCGAGCGGGTCCACAACACCACCAAGCGCATTCGGCGGGAAGCCAAGTCTCTGGAAGGGCTTCGTGAGGGCACCCGGGGCGGCGTGCGCCTGCAGAAGGAGACAACATCGGCGGACTCCCCGTCTGTCGAAGCTGCCAGACGGATGCGGCGGGAGATCCTGTGCCTCCAGCAGCAGATGGCGTTTTTAAAAAAAGTCATGCGGCTGCACGACAAGCCGGAACAGTAGTCATGGACAGTGCCGGAGAACGGTTCGCGGCCATCCAGGAGGCGTTGGCGGACCGGAAGAACATCCTCACCGTGAAAGAGCTGTGCGAATTGGCCGGTGTGTCCCGCTCCGGCTATTACAACTGGGTGCGTTCCGAACGAGCCAGGGAAACGAGGGAGCAGAGGGACCGGGCAGATTTTGAGTGGATTTTAGAGGCGTACCGGTTCCGCAGCTACGCAAAGGGCGCCCGGGGCATCCACATGCGGCTGCTGCACATGGGCGTGCGGATGAATGTGAAGAAAATCCGCCGGCTCATGCGGAAGTACCGTCTCACCTGCCCCATTCGGAAGCCGAATCCCTACCGCAGATTACAGAGGTCTATCCGGATGGGCAGCACCGCGGAGAATCTGGTGAACCGGGAATTTGAATCACGCGGTCCCAGGGCCATCCTCCTGACGGATATTACCTATATCCCTTTGAATGGGAAGTTCTGCTATCTGTCCACGATCCTGGACGCCTGCACGAAACAGGTCTTATCCTATGCCGTGAGCGAATCTCTGGAAGTGGATTTCGTTCTGGAGATGGTGGAGCGGCTGGTGCAGAACTACGGCACCTCGCTGAACAAAGAGACTGTGATCCACAGTGACCAGGGCACCCACTACACCAGCTTGAAATTCATTCAACTGGTGGAGAGCCGGGAGCTGCGGCGCTCCATGTCCCGCAGGGGCAACTGCTGGGACAACGCACCCCAGGAGAGCTTTTTCGGGCACATGAAAGACGAGCTGGCCGGTGAGATCCCCGGTTGGACATCCTTTGCGGATGCGAAGGCATCCATTGACCGCTGGATGGATTATTACAACCAGGACCGCTGCCAGTGGGACTTGGCGAAGCTGTCCCCAAACGAATTTTACGAGTACATCTCCACAGGTGAGCACCCCGCCGGAATGCTGCCGCAATGGGTCAAATGATTTTGTCCTTGACTTGGGGAGCACTTTAACGGGGAGCGGAAAGGATTATACCGCACCAGAGAGAATGTTACCCATTGTCTTTGCCGCTTCACGCTTGGCGGAGGTCGTTACATGCGCGTAGGTGTCCAGCGTGAAGCCTGCCGAAAAATGCCCCAGCATACCAGACACGGTTTTGATGTCCACACCGTTTTGCAGTGCCAGCGTTGCGAAGGTGTGACGCAGGTCATGAAAACGCACCTTCGGCAACCCTGCCCGCTTTAGAACGCGGTGCAGCATGTGCAGGACGCTGTCCGGGGACATGGGACCTCCAGTGGGCGATGGGAATACCCATTCACTGTTCCCAACTTTGCATTTTTGCATTTTCAGAACGCTTATCGCATCTGTCGACAGGGGCAGCGTTCGATAGGCGTTTTTCGTTTTCAGCGGCATCTCAATGATCTTGCCGTCGATGCGCCCGATCTGCCGTTGAACCCGAAGGTCTCCTTTTTCCAAATCAATGTCCGACCATTTTAATCCGAGCAACTCGCCCCGCCGCAGGCCGGTGGTCAGGTCGATGTAGTACAGGGCGAACACGCCGCTGTCTTTTGCCTCGCGGAGGAAGGACGTCAGTTGCTCAACGGGAAGCGTCTGCATTTCCTTGCGCTCCGCCTTCGGCAGTGCACAGCCGTCTGCCGGATTGCGGGCGATCAGCCGCTGCTCGATTGCCAGTTTCAGGGCAGAGGAAATGATTTGATGGATGTTGCGTACTGTTTTGGCGCTCAGTCCCTTGGGCTGCTTCTGTGCTTCGATTCGCTCTACCCGCCCTTCCGCCAACAATTTCTTGTAGAACTGTTGCAGATGCAGCGTCGTCAGATCATTCAACGGGATCTTGCCGAGCTGCGGCTTGATGTGGTTTTCGATGTAGCCATGATAGGTCAGGTAGGTGGATGGACGCATTTTGATTTTGGCATAGTTCTCGTACCACACTTCTAACCAGTTACCTACTGTGTAGTTCTTGGCCCGCCCATAGTCGATGCCCACATTTTCTTCGATGGCTTTCTTGAGTTTCTCCTTAACTTCTGTCTGCGTCTTGCCAAGAACGTTCTTGATGATGGCCTTGCCAGTTTCCGGATCGTGACCGACTGTGTACCGGCCTTCCCAGCGTCCGTCTTTGCGTTTTCGGATGTTCCCTTCCCCATTCGCTCGTCTTTTCGGCATAAAATCAGCCCCTTTCGACAACGAACAATACCGTAACCAAGGGAACAAAGCTATCGAAAAACGGAATCGTTATCAGAAAGTTATCATTTGTCCCTCAGAACCTCGCCGCCCTATCTTTGTCTATGGCGGCGCAAATTTTGCATTACCGAGGGCGTCCTCTTTGGTTACAGCGGTGCGATTTTTGAACGGTCGAAAGTCTCTTTTCATTGACTGCGGTGACTCAAAACACGCTTGCCCTGCACCATTGATCACGCGAAGGTGATTACCTCGATTTCCTTCCGAAACGGCCACAAGGCACCACCAAAATCCTTGGGACACCTGCGTTTGCGGGAACCAAGACGCCAGCCGCTCTGAAATTTTCTTCAAAAGGCGCCACAACCGACTGCGCTGACCCCCCCGTCAACTGCCCGCACTGCGGGCAGAAGTGATTGGGCAGAGCGTCGGTTCCGACGCCAGCCGTTTATCCTGCTTTCTTTTTCGTCCTCGGAAAAGCCGCAAAAGCGCAGGAAACGCAGTCATACCAACGTTTCCAATGCATCGGTCACACGGACTTCAAGGGTCTCTCAAACGCCGTTACAAACACCCATCCCCTACTTCCATCAATGGGTACCACACGGCAAAAAAGCTCTTGTCGCAATCGCCTGCAAAACGGCCCACGTTCGCTTTCACGCATGAAAGCGGGTACACACTCGGCTTTGCTCAAAGGATCGCACACAGCGGCTCACACGGCGAAACACGGGGTGTTTTGGGTGAGGGTGGTATCATTACCCTCGGCGCGTTCCGCATGTTCACGAACATCCCCGGGCCGGGTGTCAGAACGACGTACTTTGCCGCTTTTGGGCCTTGGCCGGGGGCACCCCCGAAGAACGCAGAGAGCCTGCGGGACAGCGATGCGCTTATGCGCGTCGCTGTCCCGAGGCGTCGCGGCCCCGCTGGGCTGCGTGATCTGTTTGCAACTTGGTGATGTTGCTGTTTTTTCACTCTGTGCGCAGTACTTTCTGAACGTGCGAGGTGGGGGTGGTATCACTACCCCCGGCGCGCTTTACGTGCTGCTGAAACGCCGGACGGCCGCTTGCAAAAGCGGCTAACTTGCCGTTTTCTGAGGTTGCTGAGCAGTATTCTCTGTGCGGTCCCTTTTTCTGCTAATATGCAGATATCCCTGTCGGCAATTTCAGTTGCAAACGCTTTCCCTCCCCCAACCACAGCGGGGCTTTGTGCTTCCAGCAGAATTGCGTCCAACAGAACAACTACGGTCTCGTTGGGATGCATGGATTCATCAAGTTTCGGTTGTCTAATTGTATTAGATTCGTCATCAACTTATACCACAAGATCGTAATTTCGATTGCACCATAAAATTTATGAGTGACTCATAAACTGATCAATATCTTTCGCTTTCGTTGTATTCGCTCTATGATAGGCACAACAAGAGAGCTGCAAGGCTCACTATGAGGTTCATTCGTTCTTCCTCCTAAGAATCTCATATTGGTTTTCTTTCAGCATCGTTTACGTTTTTAGGATATGGTCAAGTCGGTCAAAGCAGCCCCGGACTGCCGGGGTCATCAGGTTGATGAGCACACCGTCCAGCAAGGCAAAGATCACCGTGCCCTCCCGCACCACGCCCAGCCCCAGACCGGCCCGCCAGCAAATCAGCAGAGCAAAAATCACATAGGCAAAATCCAAAAATATCTTGCAGGTACCATAGCGCATACGGACCCGCTCCGCTACCAGCGCACAGAACGCCTCGGCGGGATAGTTGGTGAAGTTGCAGTTTTTGGTAATGGTAAAGCCCAGACTGATCAGCCCCATTCCGCACAAGAAGCAAAGCATCTGCTGGAGATACCCTTGGGGAGCAAGGTGCTGGAACGGCGCAAAGCGGTAGCGGAAAAAGTTCAGCAGAACGCCGTGAGCCAAAATGGGAAGCAGTTGGAAGCAGCGCTCCCACTTGAACTTGCTCCGCAGCATGAGAATCTGGAGCAAAAAGAACACGCCGTACAGGTAAATGCTGGCGGTCCCCACCTTGATTCCGGCGGCGCCCGCAATAGCGGAGGCCGCCGCCGTGGAGGTGGTCTGCCCCAGTCCCGCGATAATGCCCAATGTGACGCCTGCGCACAAAACTGTGACGCCTGCCAGCATTTCCACCGCATGAATCAATCGTTGTTTCCTCTGAACAGACACGGAGAGCCTCCTTGTTATAAGGATGCCGGGGCTACTGGGATCAAACCAGCGGCCCCGGCAAAGCAATTATTATGGTAAAGCAGATTAGAAGCCGATGGCAATGGCCACGCCCATGGAAACGAACGCGAACAAGAAATAGATGGCCATCAAGGGCAGGAAGAACTTGTACCACTTCTGGACAGGCACCTTGGCATAGTTCAGGAAAATCATCAGGGTGCCGTAGCTGAACCAGAACATATTGGTGATGCCATCGCCGAACTGATAGGCCAGAACAGCGGTCTGGCTGGTGAGGCCCAGCTCCATAGCGATGGGAACGATGATGGGAGCCAGCAGAGCGCCCTTGCCGGAGCCGGAGGGGATCAGGCCGTTGATGAAGGACACCAGAATTACGATGCCGATAGCGGCGGCCAGCGGGGGCAGGCCCTTCAGCAGCTGCGTGGCGTTATAAACGATGGTGGCGTTGATGTTGGCGGAGTTCATGACCCAGTACACGCCACGAGCGAAGCCGATCACCAGCGCGCCGCCCACAGCGCCGCCGGCGCCCTTAACAAAGGAGTTTGCAATCTCAGAGGGATGCAGCTTACCTACGATGCCAGAGAACAGCGCGGAAGCCAAGAAAACGGCGGATACGTCATCAATGCCCCACTTCACGCCGCCGAAGCCCTTCTGCATACCGATGACGGTCATAATCATAGCGGCCAAAATGCTCAGCAGCACCGCCACGTGGCGGCCGGTAACGGTGACGTCCTTGCTGGTGTCCAGCACCAGATCGGAGACGTCTACGCCGTGGACTAAACTCTTTGCGGGGTCCTTGGCGATACGGTTGGCATACACCACGGTGTAGGCCACGCCGATGATGGTCATGATAGCCCACAGCACGGCGCGGAAGCCCAAGCCTACGAACACGTCGCTGTCAGCGGACAGCAGGCCCATGTTCTGCAAAATGCCGTTGCACACGCCTACGGTGTAGAGATTGGTAGGGCCGGTAACGAAACCGCCCATCAGTCCGATGATCAGCACGGCACAGGCCACGATGCCGTCATATCCCAGTGCCAGGATCATAGCCACCACCAGGGGTGCGAAGGGGATCAGGGTCTCGATCCAGCCCAGGAAGCCGCCGATGACGGAAAACAGCACCATCAAGGCGATCAGCAGGAACGTGCGGGAGCCAGAGCCGAATTTATGGACCATCTTGGTGATGCTGGAGTCAATGGCGCCGGTGCTCTTGTAGATCTCCAGCGCACCGCCGATCACCAGCACCAGGATCACCAGATTGGAGGTATCCTTGATGCCCATGGGCACGGCCCGGAACAGGTTGAATACATTGTTAAAGTTAAAGGCGTTCTTGGGCAGAGCGGTATAAACGCCGTCTACCAGGGTACCGGGGGTAATGATGAACGTGAACAGCCACGCCACAACAACTACCGCGAAAATCAGGACAAAGGGGTTTAGGTTTAAGGGTTTCTTCTGTTTCATAGGTTTCTTCTCCTCTCCAAATATCAAAGCTGCGTAAAGCAGGGATTCCCTATGGGCGCAGAAAGCCCGGACGCTTACTTAGGCTCGTTGGCCAGGGTCTGAACTGCCGCCAGATAGCCTACGGTGCCCTCCTCCATCATGGCAATGTCGATGCTGTCCCGGGTGGTATGGCACAGCTTGATCTCTGCCGGAGAATAGCCCAGACACTTGACGCCCTTGGCGGCATAGTGGCCGGTGTCGGTGGCGAAGGCCCAGGGCTTGGTCTGAATCTCGCGGCCCACGGCGTCCTCAATGGCGGCCTTGACCTTCTGGATATAGTCGGCGTCAGCGCTGGCGACGAAGGGATTCTCACCCTGATAGCCGCGTCCCTCCACGCCGGTATAGGTAGTCAGGGGGAAGTAGAGCAGCTCCGCCTTAGCGGTGACGCCGTCCACATGGCAGTTTGCGATGGCAGCTTCCAGCTTTCGCTGGACTTCCTCCGGGGTATCGTCCCCGCTCTGGCGGTAGTCCACATAGAGCACGATCTCATTGGGGATGATATTGGTGCCCTCCTCAGAGGAGGTGATGCGGGTGCAGGACATAGTGGAGCTGCCGAACAGTCCGTCGCTGCCCATGGGGACCTTTTGCAGTTCCGGCAGCAACTGGGCCAGAAAATCGAAGGGATTGTGGCCCACATGGGGAATAGAAGCGTGGCAGGACTTGCCGGTAATGGTGATGACGCCGCAGCAGCGGCCTCGGCTACCGATGGCAATGTCATTCTCCGTAGCCTCACCTACGATGGCGTAATCCGTCAGCATTCGGTTCTCCTGGGTGTGGACCATAGCGCCGTAGCCGGCGATCTCCTCGGAGATCACAGCGGCGGTGATGATGTCACCCTTGGGCAGCAGGCCGGCTTCCTTCAGCAGAAAGGGAACATAGATCTGAATGGCCATGGTGCCTTTGGTATCGGAGGCGCCCCGGCCCCAGACCCGGCCCTCGGCGATCGCGCCGCTGTAGGGGGGGTAAGGCCACAGGCTCTCATCACCCTCGTAGACCACATCCATGTGGCAGTTGAGCATCACAGAGCTGCCGCCGCCGGTACCCTTCATGGTGCCGAACACGTTGCCATAGCGGTCCACCTCCACCTTGTCGTAGCCCAATTCCTTCATCTTCTCCTGCACATAAGCGGCCACTTCGCCCTCGTGCAGAGATTGGGAGTTGCGCTGGATCAGCTCCGAAGCGGTATGGACAATGTCGTCCTTGTACTTCGCGGCGATCGTTTTCAATACCTCGTTCATAGCTTCCTCACTTTTCATGTTTTATGAAGACCAGCTGCCGTGGGAATTGTGTCCCGCAGCAGCCGGAGATCATGCAATAGAACGCTTAGACCTTCTCCAGCGCCTCATCCAATTCGGCGATGATGTCCTCCGCATCCTCCAGACCAATGGAGAATCGCAGCTGCCCCATGGAGATGCCTGCGGCCTTCATATCCTCAGGGCTGTAGGCTCGGTGGGAAGTCTTGGCCGGATAGGAGATCGTGGTGGCAAAGCTGGCCAGGCTGGGCACAAACTTAATCGTGGAGCACTCACGGATTAAGGCGCTGGCCCCCTGCTCGCCGCCGGCAATATCGGCACTGAGCATACCGCCGCAGCGGCCGTCCACAAACAGCTTGGCGGCCAGTCCATGCGAGGGAGAGGATTCCAGACCGGGATAGTAAACCTTCTCAACCTTGGGATGGCCCTCTAAAAACCGCGCCACCTTCAAAGCGTTTTTAGAGTGCTGCTCCATTCGCAGATCCAAGGTCCGCAGACTCCGGCACAGCAGCCACGCCTCCATGGGACCCATAATGGCACCGTACAGCGTGAAGCAGCGGTGGATCTGGGCAATGTTTTCCTTGTCGGACACCACCGCGCCGCCGATCAAATCGCTGTGACCGCCCAAATACTTCGTGGCGCTGTAGACCACAATATCGGCGCCCATGCTCAATGGCCGGGCCACGGCGGCGGTGGCGAAGGTATTGTCTACCACGAGCTTGCAGCCGTGGGCGTGGGCGATCCCGGCAATGGCGGGCAGGTCATTCACTTCCATCAAGGGATTGCTGATGGTCTCAGTGTAGACCACCTTGGTATTGGGGCGGATAGCAACCTCCACCTTGGCTGGGTCATCAAACTCCACAAAGGTGACCTCCACGCCAAAGCGGGGCAGTTCATGCTTAAAATAATCATATACGCCGCCATATAGGACTGGTGAGGAAACAATATGGTCACCGGCCTGCACATTGGCAATAATGGCATTGATGATCGCCGCCATGCCTGAGGAAAACACCAGCGCACCATCAGCCCCCTCAGCTGCCGCCAGCATTTCTTCCGCGGCATCCGTACTGGGATTGGTCATTCTGGAGTACACATAGCCATCGGCCTCTCCTGCATAAACAGCATCCAGAGAGGGCACGTCATCAAACGTGAACACACTGCTCATATAGATAGGCAGCACCTTTGGAACAGAAACACTGGATTGAATTTTCTTCGCCAGCTCCAAATCACCTGTATGGGCCAGCTTTGTTCTCATGCGACTTTCTTTCATGATGGTCGCCCCTTCTCCTTGTTCATTTTAGCATAAAAGTTTGGTGGAACCCCTTGCTTTTTTGTATTATAACAGGTACACTTTTAGAAGTGAAGCAACTGTTTTTCACATAGCGATATGAGTAAAAGTCATTACTCGAGTGGCGTACAAAAGACATTTGTCTGTATTGTGTATTGTGAACAGGATTGTACAGGCTCTCTGTTCCTGCCTGAGCAGCCGCTATATTTTCAACAGCAAAGGAGTCCTGAACCTCTATGACACTTCAGCAGTTACAGTATCTGGTTGCGCTGGCAGAGAGCAACTCGATCAACCAGGCAGCCCAAAATCTATTTGTCTCTCAGTCCGGCATCAGCAAGGCGATCAAGCAGCTGGAAAGTGAACTGGGCTTTCCCCTGCTGGAACGCAGCAGCCGGGGCATCACCTTCACCAGCCGCGGCACAGAATTTCTCCATGACGCTTACAGTCTGATCAAACAGTTCCATACCATGCAGGATCACTATCTGCAAACGGAACCTCAGGGCATGATTACAATGTCCATCACCTCCCGTTACTATATTTTTGTAGCGAAAGCAGTTGCAAAAATGGCAAATCTATTGAAGGAACACAACTATTTTATCCGTCTTCAGGAGGGAAAAGTCAGCGATATCATTCAGGATGTGGCAGCCCGTCGGAGTCAGCTTGGCTTTATATCCTACTATGATACCAACGCAGAGTTTATTCAGCATGAGCTTGAGCGCTTCAATCTGGAATTCCACAGTCTTTGCAGCAACCAGCTCCATGTTTTCCTGTCCAAGAACCATACGCTTGCCAAAGAACCCAATATCACCCTCTCCATGCTCAGTCCTTACCCATATATCTTCTACGACGGCGGCAACGATCCATACGGCTATACTGAGGAGGTCTTTTTCCCCGTACATCCGCAAAAATCCATCGCCGTATCAGACCGTAGCTCCATGCTGAATATCATCCGCCACTCAGAATGTTATAACCTTGGCTCCGGCTGGCTGTTGGGAGGCTACAGCGAATCCGATCTCATTACCCGCCCCCTCTCCCTTCCCGCTGACACGACCATGCAGGTCGGCTGGATCACCAAACGCGGATATATGCTGGATGCCGAATGTGAACAGTTCCTCAAGTTCTGTCAGGAAGCCCAGGATGACTGCTGCACCGGAAGCCTGTAAATTTATCCGATGTTTATGGACAAAAACGTTCCGAACGGATGTGTTTTCCATACAGCGAGCTTTAAAACAAGCAATCTTGACAGCATCAAAGCGGCGTCGCAGACGCCGCTTTGATGACTTCCACACCGCAAGACTATCCTGTGAAAACGCTTCTGAGCGTTCGCATACCCTGACCCACTTTTGACCCAGGATCCGAAAAAAGCGGGCAGGGCTGGACGGAAACAACGGAAAATCCGCCGAACGAATGGTGGTAAAAAGCACAAATCGAAGCCGAAATGACTCCGATTTGCCCTTGAGACTGCCTCATAACCCGGAGGTCGCAGGTTCGAGTCCTGTCTCCGCAACCAGAAAGTCCTGATTTCTTGTGAAATCAGGACTTTTCCCGTACTTTTGCGCCCAATATCTTACTTGCCATTTTTTCTGACCCAAACGCTGACCCCAACGGGATATGCGAGTTTAGTTCCAGGCAGCACACTATAGTACCAAGAAGAACTTACCATTCATCAAAATCTTCTAATTCTGTTTCTGTTCGGACAGGCTTTTCGAGAATCTCAAGGCCTTTCCGAAGGTATTCAGGAAGAGGCATTTTTTCAACCATGTAATCCACTAAAGATTCTTTTGCGTTAAATACTCCTCGCTCTGATAAATATCCCCAATAGTCCAAGAAACGCTCCGGCCCCTCTAACGTCATGTCTGCGTCATCTTCTCGCCCGATGAGCATCAGGGTGACTAAATCGGTAACTTCTTCGTACGACAAATCCATGAGGACTCTTTCAAGCTCAGCCTCTGCCCTGCGCACATCCTCATCAGGCTCCGGAATATCACTAATATCAATTATCCCTTGAATCACGCACGGAACTGACCCCAGCTGCAAATTCGATATTTTTCTGAGCTGATCAGCTGTCGATATTACCGATTGAACTGTTTCATTTGTAAGAGTGTACCTTTTCGGTTTTATGATAATCTGCTCATTTTCGTCATCTACTACTTTGCAGAGCAGTATTGGGTGTTCAGCAGAAACAAGGCCACAGGTTCGTGCCTCGTTGCTTCCGATATTAACCGAGTAACTGGATACATACCCGTTGCCGCCTCTTTTTGCAGATAATTTAATTTTTTTAATTTCCAAGACAAATCTCCTTTCGCAGACGCTACGTTACGTAGTTTGTTAGTATAATAGCACTACGTCACGTATATGTCAAGAGAGTTTCCTTAGATATTTGCATTTGCTAAAACCTTTTCCATGGTATTGGCCGCTTCCTTCTGTGCAACCGTAGTAACATGAGCGTAGGTGTCCAGCGTAAAGCCTGCTGAAAAATGCCCCAGCATGCCAGACACGGTCTTGATGTCCACACCGTTTTGCAGGGCCAGCGTTGCGAAGGTGTGGCGCAGGTCATGGAAACGCACCTTCGGCAGCCCTGCCCGCTTCAGGACGCGGTGCAGCATGTGCAGCACACTGTCCGGTGACATGGGGCCTCCGGTGGGTGACGGGAACACCCATTCGCTGTTACCCGTTTTTCTTCTTTGTTGCATCAGAACGTCTATCGCGTCTGCCGACAGGGGCAGGGTGCGGTAGGCGTTTTTCGTTTTCAGCGGCATCTCAATGATTTCGCCGTTGATGCGCCCGATCTGCCGTTGAACCCGAAGGTCCCCTTTTTCCAAATCAACGTCCGACCATTTTAATCCGAGCAACTCGCCGCGCCGCAGGCCGGTGGTCAGGTCGATGTAGTACAGGGCGAACACGCCGCTGTCTTTTGCCTCGCGGAGGAAGGACGTCAGCTGCTCAACAGGAAGCGTCTGCATTTCCTTGCGCTCCGCCTTCGGCAAGGCACAGCCGTCTGCCGGATTGTGGGCGATCAGCCGCTGCTCGACTGCCAGCTTCAGGGCAGAGGAAATGATTTGATGGATGTTGCGCACTGTTTTGGCGCTCAGTCCCTTGGGCTGCTTCTGTGCTTCGATTCGCTCTACCCGCCCTTCCGCCAACAATTTCTTGTAGAACTGTTGCAGATGCAGCGTCGACAGATCATTCAACGGGATCTTACCGAGCTGCGGCTTGATGTGGTTTTCGATATAGCCATGATAGGTCAGGTAGGTGGATGGGCGCATCTTGATTTTGGCATAGTTCTCATACCACACTTCTAACCAATTACCTACCGTGTAGTTCTTGGCCCGCCCGTAGTCGATACCCACATTTTCCTCGATGGCTCTTTTGAGTTTCTCCTTGACCTCGGCCTGCGTCTTGCCAAGAACGTTCTTGATGATGGCCTTGCCAGTTTCCGGATCGTGACCGACTGTGTAGCGTCCTTCCCAGCGTCCATCCTTGCGCTTTCGGATGTTCCCCTCGCCGTTTGCTCGTCGCTTTGGCATAAAATCAGCCTCCTTTGTAACGGCAAACCATACCGTAAACAGCAGAGGAAAGCTACCGGAAAGCAGAACTGTTATCAGAAAGTTATCATTTGCGCTTAGACCACGCTGCCCTATCTTTGTCTATTGCGGCGCAATTTTTGCGCTGCCGGGGACGTTCTTCTTTGGTTACAGCGGTGCGATTTTTGAACGGCCAAGAAGCCCTTTCATTGACTACAGCGGCGCAAAATATACACGTTTTCCTCCGAAAATCGCCGCTGCACAAAAAGCACTTTTTCGTGTGGTTGAAAACTGCGATTTCCTCAACCGCCTGCGGAACGGTCACCTTGAAAAGTCCGCCGTCACGGAGGTCTGACGCCCCTTACGTTCACCAAAGACCGCGAAAATGCCTCTCAAGGTGCACCTTAGACTGCGGTTTCAAAACCTCGGAAAGCCCCGCACTGCGGGGCTTTGTGGGCGGGCTGCGGGCGCTTGCGACTGCGGCCCTTTATCTTGT
>CEAH01057902.1_pt1 | contig 132043 bp, 127 predicted proteins | sample 557571 | NCBI WGS metagenome assembly CEAH01 (sample SAMEA3182092, study PRJEB8094) | gut metagenome | biome: human; feature: gut; material: Stool; isolation source: human stools | place: Canada | collected 2013-11-25
CCTTGCTGCCGGCACCATTCGCTTACGGAGAGACCGCTGCTGCGGCATTCCTGGATTTGTGCCGCCCACTCCTGTAGCTCCGCCCGATGTTTCAACTCTGCGCTTGTCATTCTGACACCCCACAATACAACAGTAGCGAAACCTTTCGCAACGTTCCGCTACTATTGTCTCATGTGTGTCTATGCGCGGTTAGGTTTGACGGTTACGGTGAAAAAGCTTGTCCAAGGCTTTTTCGCCAGGTAGTTCTGAGTTACTTATTAAAGAGACCACAATTTTTCTGATGTAAACATAGAAGTTTCAACTTCACCTGAAAAAGCTCATACTATATTTTCCTTTGGAGTATTTGTAGTCCGATATCGGTTGTGGATATATAATTTAGCTAGTCTTTACCCTTGTCCTTCGCCTTAAAGCTTAAAAGAACCTCTTTCAACTTCTGCGGTAGCGGCAGCCCTATTGCCACAGAGTTTTCTAATATGCTTACGACTTCGTTTGCACAATAGAACAAAATTGTCATTGCCTGGATTGTTGATCCATCACCGAGCAGATATCCATCGAGTACATGACACATCGATAAAACGACAAAAATCATGACTTTTAATGATATCCCTTTAAATCCTATTTTGCTCGATAGGCGCTTTTGATGTATTGCTACACAAATGCCGGTTATGTAGTCCAAGATTACTAGTAAAATCAAAATGTACAGATGGTCCGCGTTTTCTGTTCCCATAAAAAATTCAAGCAGTTTTTTTTCGTTATTCATATAAGCTGTTCTCCTTTCGAACTTATCCTATATCAAAAGAGAGGCAGTGCAACGGATTGTAAACGTGTGAGCGCTATTTACTTATGCCATAAGGAGTTATGTGTGAAAACTCAGAATTGTGGAAAAACTCCAACTATACAGCCTTCCCCTGTGATGCTACAATGAAGCTGTATTTCAGGGCGAAGTAAGTTAGGGCGGAGTAAGTTAGGAAAGAAAGAGTGGAAAGGAGGTAGTATGCCCTTTGCACAGCTCATGGCGGTTTTACCGCCTAGAGATGTGGCATGCTCCTTGCGAGTACCGTCGAACTCAAACGACTTGAAATGTAATAAGGACGAGAATGAAACCGTAATTGCTCATAGGAGTGATTGCGGTCTTTTTTTGTTTCGTCAAAAGAAAGGAGTCAGGCAATGGATGTCCAATAGTAAGCTGATCGAGCTGAGTTACTATGACCCATCCGCACAGGTGCGCTTGTCGGCCTATGCGGATACGCTGGTACTCGACCACGATCAAAACGGCAGCATCATCAGTGCCATCCGCTTCGGCGGCTATCCCGAAATGGTGCGGGCAATGGCAGATGCCATCTACGGCGGTGCAACGATAGAAGCCGCCCAAAACGACACGACCCGAATGCTCCAGAGCAGCCTCAAAAGTTATCAGCGGCAGATCACCCACGATGGGATCTACGCCGTGGCAACATTGATGGCTGCGGACACCGTACAGGAGGATGACAGAAGCGGCAAGCATGAAAAAGCCGAGGATACAGACGTCATAGATACGGAGCAGATGGAGCTGCAGCCCCGCAGGTGCTACATCTTCTGCCCCGCCGGGGATCAAAGACGGCTCTTTGAGGAACTAGATCGCAAAACGGCAGCGCCGCTGATCCCGGAATTTCAGGATTATGTGCTCAACAGTCTGCGCCAACGGGGAGATCTCCGGCAACTGGAGGTCATTTCCCTGAAAGAGCGGATGGACGCATGGGTGATAGATCTGAAGCCGCAGGATCAGAATGTGGTGGAGGTGCTGGAGCAGGGCTTGCAGAGCGGAGCCATCCAGATCCCCGGCACCTTGCCGGGCAGCCCAGACGGATTTGAGAATGTGGAAAATGTCACAGGCTATCTCAATACCTTTGGCGTTACCGTAGCTGACCGTATCCGCAATCAGTTCATGCCCCTTTTTGATCCTGCCAAGGAACCGCTTTCCGATGAAGTACTCGCTATCAACGACTGCATCATGAGCCGTGTGGGATATTCTCTCTACGATGCGCAGCTTGCGGTGGCAGAAGCCGTCAAGCGGCAGCTTGCGCGTAAGCGTGTGGCGCTCATTATCGCAGAATGCGGTAGTGGCAAAACGAAGATCGGTTCGACTGCTCTTGGCGCTTTGCACGGGCTGTGGGCCGATCAGAAGAGGAAAGACGGCAGGAAATCCTTTGGCATCGTTATGTGTCCCTCCCATGTCACACAAAAGTGGGTGCGGGAGATTGGAGAAACGCTCCCGGATACCTACGGCATGGTGGTGCGCACGATTCAGGATCTCAACCGTCTGTATGCAATGTATGAGGAGGGCGACAAAAGTGTATTTGCTGTTTTTTCCAAGGAGCAGGCGCGGGATGGCTATATGCGTTACCCCGCCGTGCGTTGGAATCGACGCAGACGCGCGTTTCTCTGCCCAGACTGTGACGGTGTAATCGAAATGGAGATCAGCGAGGACGGCAGCCGCTATACGGTGCCGGCCGACCAGTTCTTTTTTCAGAAGGAGCACAAGAAAAATCACACCTGCCCCCATTGCGGTACGCCGCTATGGTCTGCGGTCAATCCGGACAAGCGGATCGACTGGGTGAAGATCGGAGAATACGGATGGGTCTACCGCTACGGCGCGCAGGCACATCTGCGTCGTACCAAAAACGAGCGTGTTCTCGATCAGCTCACTGAGATCGCCCAAAATCCGGATGCATTCTACCCGATCCGCGGAGCGCACCGGCGGTTTCCCCTGAGTACCTACATCAAGAAAAAGCTGCACGGGCGCATCGACGGCTTCCTCTGCGATGAGCTGCACGAGTACAACAACAATAGCGGGCAGGGCGACGCCATGGCGGAGCTGTACGGCGCGTCCAGGTGTTTTGTCGGAATGACGGCAACGCTTATCAACGGCTATTCCTCCGGCATTTTTCACCTGCTCTACCGCATTGTTCCCGGGCTGATGCTCAAGGATGGCAAACGCTACAAAAGCCCCGGCGATTTCGATGCGGAGTACGGCGTGATAGAAAATACCTATGAGATACAGGATGCGGAGTACAATTCCAACCGGCGTACCAGTAAGCGCAGAACAAAGTCAAAACAGCTGCCCGGCGTATCGCCGCTGGTATTTTCCCGCTTCCTGCTGGAATACACGGCGTTTCTCTCCCTCTCCGACATGGGTAAAAACCTGCCGGACTACGAAGAGATCCCCGTACCGCTGGAGATGCCGGAGGATGTACGCACGGCCTATAAAGAGGCGGAACACGAATTGCAGAAAGTCCTGCGCACAGACCGAAAGGCGGCGCAGAAAATCCTGTCCACCTATCTCAATTTGCTGACGGTCTATCCGGACCAGCCCTACGATCAGCCGGAGGTAGTGCATCCCATAAACGGAATGCCCATTGTAACGCCGAAGAACTGCGGCGATTTTTCCCGATTGTTTCCCAAGGAAGAACGGGTATTGGAACTGGTGCGGCAGAAAGCGGCAAACGGAGAGCGCGTGCTCATCTATACCAGTTGGACGCGCACGGATTCACAGAAAAAGCTCCAGAAGCTTCTTTGCTCGGAAGGCTATCGGACAGAGATCCTAACGCCGCAGATCGCTACGGATAAGCGGGAGGACTGGGTCAACAAGCGTGTAAAGGGCGGTTTGCAGGTGCTCATCACCAACCCGCGCTGCGTGGAAACCGGCCTTGACCTCAATGCCTTTACCACAATTATCTTCTACTCCATGGGCTATAACCTCTTTACGCTGCGGCAGGCATCCCGCCGGTCGTGGCGGATCAATCAGACCGCCCCCAGAGTGGAGGTATATATGCTCTACTACGCCGATACCATGCAGGCAAAGGCCATGAAGCTGATGGCCTCCAAGCTGGCGGTAGCAGGCATCATCGAGGGGACATTTTCTGAAGAGGGCCTCGCGGCCATGAGTGATGTAAAGGATCTGACCTCACAGATGGCAAAGGAGCTGGCGCTGGGAATCCGGGATAATGTGGAGGATATTGCGGCGGCCTTTCGGAAAATGGCGGTCATGAACCCGGAGCGGAAAAAGAACATTACCGCTGCGCAGCCGAAAGAGACTGCGGCAGAAGAACAAAAGGCGCCCACAGCCAAGGATTCCTTCGGCGTGCGCACGGCGCAGGCGCAAGTGCGTCAGGCACTCTATGAAGGGCTGCTTGCCAGGACTGCGGAAGAACAGAAGAAACGGAAGTCGAAGAAGGCAGAGGTGGATGAAAACCAGCTGTCGATCTTCGGCTTTGCTGCGTAAAGGAGGAGATTATTTGAATGTAACGATCAATCGGGCGGAAATGCTGAGCGCCATCAAGCGTGCATCAGCCATCGCACCGGCGGATTCGCCGTTGGACGTGCTTCGGGGCGTTTTGCTGGAGGCGGATGCCGCCGCAGGAAAGCTCACCGTCACCTCGACTAATCTGGAAGCGGCACTGGAGGAAAAGCTCCCCTGTACCGTTCAGGAGGATGGGGCTCTGGTATTTGGTGCGAAGATGCTTGCAGAAATGCTCTCACGGCTGCCGCAGGATACCGTGCAGCTCTGTCGGGCAGAAAATCAGGGACGCATGACGCTCAGAAGCGGAGACGCCTGCTATGAGGTGGACGTATGGGAGCGAGGCGCTTTTCCAAAGCCGGATCTTCCTTTTCCGGAGGATACCGTCAAACTCAGCGGGATTCCCGCCATGGCGCAGCACACCGTATTTGCAACCGCACAGGATAACAGCAAGCCGCTTCTCAAGTGCGTCAATCTCATGTTTACCAGCACGGGACTGCGCGCGGCCGGCAGCAACGGAAACTGTATCGTGACGGCCAGAGGCGACAATCAGAGCACGGGTGATGTGAGCCTGCTCATCCCCGCCGCCTCGCTTGGAAAGCTCTCGAATATGTGCCAGGACAAGGATGAATTCCGCGTCGGCACCACGGGAAAGAGCATCGTCTTTTTCCGCGAGAACTTCCTTTTCAGCGCGCGGCTCATGGAGGGCGGCTACATCGATACGGATCAGTTGGTAGGCAGCATCCGGAATGCGTTTACCGTGCTGACGGATATTCACGACATGAGAGCGGCGCTCTCGTCCGTCCTAAGCATTGGCACCGGAAACCGGGTGAAGCTGAGCTTTCAGGATCAGCGCCTTGTATTCCAATGCGCAGGCGATTGCGTCAGCGCATCGGCACCCATTGAGGTAATTGCATTGACCGGCGCTCCTGCGGGGGACTACTGGTTCAACGCAAAGCAGCTTGTCACCTGCCTGAAAGCCTTGAGCGGCACGGTCACGCTGGGGATCGCGCAGGGCGGAATGCTGACGCTTGCCACGCAGGATGCTTACTATCTGCAAAACGCCATGCGGCCGGAAGCACAGAAGAAAACTCAAAAAGCCGCGCAGCCGGCTGCTGCGAAAGCGGCGTAAGGAGGGATGCCTTTGGTAGAGATTCCGACGATCTGCCGCTATTGCGGCGGTGCAGTCCATCTTGTTCCCGCGGCAAAGGTGTATGGCCCCGCGGCGGCAAAAAGACTGGGCTTGGAACGTGAGAAATTTTATCAATGTCAGAACTGCAATGCCCGTGTGGGCTGTCATAAGGGCAGCACGCGGCCACTGGGCAATCTTGCCAACGAAGCCCTTCGCATGAAGCGGATGGAGACCCATCAGGTCTTTGACAGCTTCTGGAAGGAGCGGGGAATGAGCAGAACGCAGGGCTATAAGTGGATGGCAAAGAAGCTGAGACTCTCTGAAGAGCTTGCCCACATCGGAGGCTTTGAGATGGATCGGTGCCAGAAGCTGATCCGGCTATGCGAAAAGGAACGAAACAAAGAGAAAAAGAAGGAGACAGCATAAATGTGTGAGAGAACATATTGCCGGCATGAGCATGAGAGACTTTGCTCGTGTCCGCCGGTCGCTTGCAGGGACGCCCTTGGAATGGCCGCGCATTTGGCGGAGAACATGGAGAAAGTCCAATGGAGCCTGACCTACAACAGCCTGAAGGAGATAAAGCCCTATCAGCTGTGTCTGGTCGGGAAATGCAGGATCTGCGGCGGGCGGCTGTGCATGGAGCAAAGGCCCGTTGAGGCGGATAGCACTGACGGTTTCCTTGCTGCGGTATACCGGCATTTATACCATTTTCACCGCTCCATCGGTCAGTGCTTGCCTCGTGCGGCGTTTCGCACAAAGTTTGTGGAGATGTTCCGTAAGGAGGATCGCGCCGCTGTTGAGGACTGGCTGAGCATGCCGGAAAACCAGTCGATCCATGCCATGATCTGCGGAAATGCGAAGAGAGTCTATACCATCGTCCACTCCTGGGCGGATGCGGATCAGGGCAATTTTCCTGCTCCGGAAGGTATGGCAGCCTTCACTGTGAAGGAGGAGGCCCGCAAGGAGCTTGCGCGCCTTGTGGCGGAGGAAAAGGAAAATCGGACGATCCCGTTTCCGACAGAAGAATACTGTGAGGAGTACGGCGAGGATTTCTGGGAGGCTTACCGGGACGGCTATGCCGCCGGATGGTTTACCCGCTATGAGATCATCGAAAGTCCGCTGTACGCAGAAAATATTGAAGAAAAAGGAGGTGCGGCTGATGATGCTGCGAAAACCGACCTGCGCTGATTGCCCACATAATCTCCAATACATGGAAAGATTGCCGATCAAGAAAAAGGGCGTCACCATGCACTTGGGGGAGCGTTTCTGTGTTGCGGGAAAGCGCGCGAGGAAATTCAAACGCAGTGATCCCAAAACCTATGTGCCAAGCTGGTGTCCCAGGCTCAAGGCTCCCTGTGAGCTGCGGATCTATGGCCTCAAGAATCAGCGTGAATGGAGGATGCACCGCAGTATGTGCGCGTATCTGGGCGAGGATACTTCTCCATCTGCATTCCGCTATGCGGTGCGCTATGAAGGACATACCGATCTGGCACCGTATGAGTTTTTCGAGTGCTGCAACGAAAAATCGGATGATGAGATTTTGGGTGCAGCAGTCCAGCACTACGATGTTGTGGAAATTGACGACGGTATCAAGCCTGCCTTTTTCTACAAAACGGAGCATGGCTATGAGCTTTTATTCTCGTTTGATGCCAAGACTGCCAAGAAGAATATCAGGGAGGAAATTGATTGAAGGAAACTGTAAAAAGCTGCAGCAACTGCCGATATTCCTATGATCTGCCGAGCAATCGCAGGCCGATGGCAAAAACGCAGTACTGTAGAAACAAGAACTATAATTCCGTGAACTACACCACCAAAATGTTGCTGGAGGACTGGGACCAAGGCCACTGCCGCTTTTGGACGCCCATACCAGAGGAAGGAAACGACAATGAAAAATAATTACTCAATCGCTCAGCGCAACGCCATTGTGGAAGCGAATCTTTGGTGCATCGACAGCGTGATCCGTCAGAATCGCCCGCTCATGAGAGCGGCTCGGCTGGAATATGACGATGTGTACCAGCAGCTTGCCCTGCGGCTTATCAAGGCTGTGGCGGGCTATGACCCGGAAAAGGGACGCCTGGAGCAGCACATTTTCGCCCAGCTCAAGTATGAGCTTCTTAGCTGCAGATCGGCCTACCGGCTCTGCGGTATGACCGGCACACCGCACTCGTTCCGAAAGAGCCATATCATTTCCATCGACGCGCTCTCTGAGGACAGCGGCCTCTATGAAGAGGCGCTGGCGGCGTAAGGAGGCACGGAAATGACGCTGAGAGATAAGATGCTGGCGGTCATTGCGGATACCAATGATAGCGTAGCTGAGCGGGAGGAATTGGTGGAGATGATCGCCATTGCCCTGCTGACGCGAAAAAACCTGTTTGTTCTGGGTGAGCCGGGACAGGCCAAGAGCTATGCCATCAACCTGTTCCGTCGGCACATCACCGGTGCGCGGCAGTTTGAGCGGCTTCTTTCCAAGCAGAGCGATGAAGAACAGCTTTTCGGCCGTGTTGATCTTGCGAGTCTGCTGCCGGGCTCTGTGCCGCCGACCGTGCTGGAGCAGGACGCAACCTATCAAAATCAGCGCTTCAACCTGCGTGTCCTCGTCGAGGGCATCGGCTCCATGAAGGACGAGCCCGCAACATGGGAAAAGCTCAAGAGCGGCACCGAAAAGCTGGAGCTTTATTGTGCAGCGCTCTCGGCGCTTCACAAAAGCGAGCCCACGGTGCAGACAGCCGGCAAAATTCCAGAGGCCGATATCGTATTGCTGGATGAGATCTTCAAGTGCAACGACGGCGTGCTGAACTCACTGCTCACCGCCCTCAATGAGCGGAAATACACCAACGAGGGACGTACCTATCCCATTCCGGTCATTTCTTTTTTTGCGGCCTCCAATGAGATCCCTAATTTCAACGATCCGCAGGAAAAGATCCTGGAAGCGCTGTATGACCGCCTGGAACTGAAGGTCGTGACGGCCAATATGGAGGATCGGGGCACGCGCCTTGCCGTTTTGAAGAATAAGCAAACCGGCGCCTTCGGACAGATCTCCGCCACAATCACGTTGGAGGAATTGCGGCAAATGCAGCGGGAGGTCGCGTCGATCCTCGTTCCCGACACCATCAACGAGTTGACTGACGATATCCTCTGCGAGCTTCGTAAGGATATGGCGGTGTCGGACCGAAAGTATCTGGGCTATTATCCCATCGCGCAGGCCAAGGCATGGCTTTCCGGCCATGACAAGGTAGAATCCTGTGACCTTCTGGCGCTGAAGAATTATCTCTGGCGCCTGCCCTCCGACCGTGAAAAGGTGGAAGCGGTGCTCACCCGCCTGTGCGTCAATCCCATGCAGGATAAGGTCAACAATATCCGCGGCATGGCGTTGGAATCCCAGGAGGAATTTGACGCTGCGCTGGGGGATGGCAGCAAGGCCGATACTGCGCGCAAGGCATTTATCAAGCTGCGCGGTGAACTGACGCATCTTTATCAGATGCAGTGCAGCCTTCGCACGGCGGCGCAGTCTGACAGCGAGACAGCGCTGGTGGATGACCTCTTGGCCGATTTGGAGAAGATCAGCCGCAAGGCCCACGAGCAGACACATTTTACTTATACGACGCTGGAAGAGATCGCAGCGTTAAATTAAAAAATATTGGAGGAATCACGATGCTGAACAAGATCATTCTTATGGGAAGACTCACGCGCGATCCCGAACTGCGCAGGACGGAGAGCGGTACCGCCGTTTGTTCGTTTTCAATCGCGGTGGATCGGGACTTCAAGTCCAAAAACGGGGAAAAAGAGACGGACTTTATTGATATCGTTGCCTGGCGCGCCACAGCGGAGTTTGTGAGCAAGTATTTCACAAAAGGCCGCATGGCCGTTGTGGAGGGCCGGCTCCAGATCCGCGACTGGACGGATAAGGAAGGCGGCAAGCGCCGCAGTGCCGAAGTCATTGCAGACAATGTCTACTTCGGAGATTCCAAGCCGAAAGACGGCGGTGAGGAAGATGATGTTCCTGCCTATACCGGAGCGCCCGACAGCTTTGCCGTGCCGGACGGCTTTACACCGGACTTTGGCGGCGAATCCGGGGAAATGCCCTTTTAAGAGCATCAAATAAGCGAGGGAGGGCATCAGCCCTCCCTCCATATAAAGGATAAGAGGAGAAAACAAAATGAGCATTGTTTTTACGGAAGTACGGATCGAAGACCGTGATGGCGTGGAGCTTTCCTTTATGGAGGGTGGTTGTTTGGATGAATTTGATATCCGCGAGCTTTTGAAGCACGACCAGCCCTTCCGCGATATGTGGGACGCAGTAGGCAGCGACGCAAGGATCGCCGTCCAGCAGTATCGTTTCCGGGGCGGCAAACAGGGAGAAGAATTGGGTGACGAAAATCACTTCGCCCTGATGCGCGCGTATGATCGCGCACTCTCAGACGAGGACGGATCTACTTTTGTCGAACGGGACGATGTAGACTGGCTGGATGACTTTGAACTCACCAAAGACGATCTTGCAGACGGTAAGTGACAAACTCGCATTGATAGGGGAGCGTTTTATATGGAAACGAGTATTCTTAGCGCCTATTCCAAGAATGAATGCCAGAAGTATTTTGACTATCTGGAACGGCTGCGTCAAAGCGGCGAAACAAATATGTACGGAGCCGTACCATACTTGCAGGAAGAATTTCCGGAGCTGCGATATGCGCCGGAACGGGCAAGAAAAATTCTGTTGGCGTGGTTCGGCACATTTCGAGAGAAGGAGGCGGATACAAAATGCTGAAGCCCTACCGGACAGTTCAGGATGTTCTTTCCTCTCCGTGGGCGCAGGTGCAGAGAGTGAAACGTAGTCCGCAACAGACAGACCGCGTTTTGCGCTCGACCAAACTGGAGGATAGCATTTACCGGGATCTGCGCATGGAGGATACGGGTATGGACGAGATGGAAAAGAGCGCAGGCGAAAAGCTGCACTCTTTTCCGGCGCTCTCGCGGGATATTTTCCAGTCCTTTTATTCCCTGATGCCCCGGCGCAACGCGGACGATGACCTCTCAGTAGCGGCGCGGAAGATCAACGTGCCGATTCTGGAGCACATCACCCAAAGCGACGACTATCCTACGCTCAAGGAGGTGTGTGAAGGGCGGGAGCTTCCGGCCTATGAAGCGGCGGCAGAGTTTACTGCCCAGACCTCGGGAGAATTGGATAACTTACTTTCCCAATTGGGCGGAAAACCTGGCGCTGTGCAGACGCTGGAAAAGCTGGAGCAGGCAGAGAAAACCGCAGAGGACAAGCTCGCGGCACTGCTAGAGCAGCTTCGTGGAACTCCGCAGGACGATCCGAACCTGAATGATGCTGTGGTAAAAGCCGCCAATGACGCCGAGAGCAAACGGCGGCAGGCAGATGCGGTCAATAAGCTCGTTGACGCCAGCCTTGCGCAGAATCAGGCAGAAGCCGGTGCGCTGATCGCCCGCGCGGTGTCTGCTGCCGCGGAAAGGGCGGAAGAGGTACAGACGATCCTCGGCGCATGGAGCGACGCCCCCGGTGATATGCGGAAGACAGACGCAAATGCGGCGCTTTTAGAGCGTGTGCGCGATAGTAAAACGCTGCAGGACATTTCCCGCTATCTGGGGCGTTTCCGGGAAATTTTTGCGCAGGGCAAGCGCAATGGCTATGCCTATGGCCGCGGGGAAAAATATGCATTGGAGCTGGGAAATGATCTATCTCGCGCACTGACCTCCGAGCTTGCCATGCTTGCTGTGCCGGAAACGCTGCCGTTGTTCCTGCGGAAGTATCAGCACCAGCAGATCAAGCAATACCGCCGGCGGGAGCCGGTCTATAAGGGTGCAGGCGATATCATCTGCTGCCTGGACGAATCCGGCTCTACTGCGGGAGATCTGGCCGCGTGGGGAAAAGCCGTTGCCCTGACGCTGCTGGAGATTGCGCAGAGCGAGGGACGAAAATTCGCTCTTGTTCATTTCTCCGGCCCCGGCCGCTTTCAAACGGATGTATTTCTTCCCGGGCAGTCTTCTCTTGAAGAGAAGCTGTGCGCGGCGGAAACCTTCTTGGGCGGCGGCACGGATTTTCAAACGCCGCTTGCGGAGGCGGAATGCCTCATGCGGGAGGGTGGCTTCGAAAATGCTGACATCGCGTTTATTACGGACGGTGAGTGTTCGCTGCCGGAAACCTGTGTGGAGGCCCTGCAAAGGGCGCAATCAGAGCTTCGCTTCACCGTCACAGGGATTCTGCTGGATGAGGGAAACGCCGGCATGGATTTCAGTCTGAAAACCTTTTGCCAGAACATTTACCGCACCAGTGAACTGACCGGGGATCAGATCGTCGAGGAAATTGTACTGGATCGCGTATGATATTGGTTGCGCGCAGAAAGGAAACAGGCTATAATATTATGAAATATAAGGATGAAGGAGGACGGTTATGCAGACTCTTTACCATGGAAGCAGAGTGGTTGTGGAACAACCCGAGATCCGCATTCAAAAATTCCATAAGGATTTTTACTGGGGCTTTTACTGCACCTCCTATGAACAGCAGGCGCTGCGCTGGGCAACGCGCTTTGGAAAAGCTGGAGTCGTCAACGTCTATTCCTTCGATGACCAGACCGAACTCAAGATCAAGCGCTTCCTGGAAATGAGCGATGAATGGTTGGATTTTATTGCGGCATGCCAGAATGGAGTTCCCCATGACTATGATGTGGTGGAAGGCCCGATGGCGGACGATACCATCTTCAATTATGTGCAGAGCTTTTTGGATGGTGAGATCTCCAGAGCTGCTTTCTGGGAGTTGGCAAAATTCAAGTATCCCACCCATCAGATCAGCTTCCACACTGCACGTGCTCTCGCTGCACTGAAATTCGAAAGGAGCTATGTTGCCAATGTGCAAGAGAAACAATGACGCGCTCTTTTTCACCTGTTCTCTGATCGAACAGCTTGGCCGCTCCCTTCACATGCGGCGCGGTAAGGTGGCTGCGGAACTGGGCGAGGCTGGCATTCAGACGCTCTACCGCAATGCAGACATTCTGCACTGTGAGCCGATCGAAAAGGTCGCGGACGATGTGATCACGGAATTTTCACTGCAAGGCGGGAATTTTGACAATCTTGCCGAGGCAAGATATACAGTCCCCGATGTGTGGACGATGGGAAAGGTCTATGCAAGGCTCATCGAGGATGTGTCCGATGAGGACAACATCGTAGAAACCATCTTGCAGGTCTTTACCTCCTGGATCGACAGTCTGCTTTCGGACTATAATGCTGCCTTCTATTATCAGCCCCGCGATTATATTGCGGAGTGCTACCGGCAGAAAATGGTCCTGGATGGTTGAGAGGAACGAAAAAGGCGATGGTTTTCTATCGCAACGCTTATAGTAGAGGCGGGAACATCATTGAAGATGTTCCCGCCTTCAGCCTGTCGAAAAAGTCCGGCTGGAGCTGGGCTTTTTCTGATAGATATGGTAGAATGGGCAAGGGTGATGCAAGATGCTGGAACGCGGGAAAATGGATCGAGATCTGGTAGAGTTCGTAGTCATAGACCAACTGGTGCCGAAGGAGCATTTGCAATAGTATCCCTCGTCCCTAAATGGATGCGGAGAACTGTTACTATGGAAAAACTCCAACTATACAGCCTTTCCCCGTAATGCTACAATGAAGCTGTATTTCAGGGCGAAGTAAGTTAGGGCGGAGTAAGTTAGGAAAGAAAGAGTGGAAAGGAGGTAGTATGCCCTTTGCACAGCTCATAGCGGTTTTACCGCTTAGAGATGTGGCATACTCCTTGCGAGTACCGTCGAACTCAAACGACTTGAAATGTAATAAGGACGAGAATGAAACCGTAATTGCTCATAGGAGTGATTGCGGTCTTTTTTTGTCCCAAAATCGAAAGGAGCAATTTACTATGAGTGAACCCGGAAACAGCGCGTGGCCCTTTCAGGAGATCCCCGAAGAAGAAGGATTGGACATCAGCGCAATTTTTGGAGACAGCAGCGCTGCACCGCAGGGAGACCCATTTGCGCCTCCGGCAGCAGTACAGAGCATTCCGCCGTCTCCGGCACCTGTGATGCCGGAAATCACACCGGCAGTTACTGCAACATCCCAGCCGGCAACCGCACCCATCGGCAATGGGCCTGCCAAGGCACCAGCCGAGGCGTCTGCGGAGAATCCCATTGCCGCGGCCTTTGAGCAGAAAACAGCGGAGAATACCAAGAAAGGCTTGTTGGAAAAGCCGCCGGTATTTTACCACAAGGGCGTGAAAGAGGAGATCGACGATCCTTCCATGACCTTTGAGGAACTGCGCATCCGCAAGTCCGATGATTTTACCGATCTGGAGGAAGGCAAAAGGGTATCCTGGAGTGTGGAATACTGCGGTATCCGCAAGGAGGTCAAAGACCCCAAGGGTACCACAATCATTTCCATGAAGGAGATGATCGAACGCTCCCGCGAATTTCTCGACGCCCTCAAGAAAACGAAGGACAAAGACCCTTGCTGCTATGTAAAGCCTAAGGTGGAAATGAAAACCAAGGGGAATGCCGCTTATAAGGGGAAATTCGGCACCTTGGAAGAGGCTCGCACCTCGGATAAGGTCATCTGCCTGATCCCCTCCAACGACGGCAGGATCTATGAGCTTCGCAAGATGGAGCAGGGCGAGTTTATCGCCCCCAAAAAGAATGTGGTGGATTTCTCTGAGGTCAGAGCCGGGTTTTCCCCGGCTCTGCCGAAGATCCCCGCTGAGCTGATGGGACAGATCATCGCCTTTTTCCGCGCCTTTATGACGGAGAATGGGGAGAATGAAGCATTTGCCCAGATTTACTGGGACAAGGCGGAAAAACGCTTTTTTGCTTATGTCCCCAAGCAGAGCGTGTGCAAGGAGGAAGTAGAGGCCGATCTCCATGACTGTCCCTATGACGATGAAGAGCGGTATCTCTGCTACGCGGATATCCACTCTCATAACAGCATGGATGCCTTTTTCTCCGGCAAAGATGATCAGGATGAGCGCTCCACAGGACTCTACCTCGTTTTGGGAAAACTTGATAAATTCTATCCGGACGTCAAAGCACGTATTTTCTGCGGCGACTCCTTTGTACCCATCGACCCCAATATTGTGATGGAAGGATTGGAGCAGCCGTTTCCCAAGGAATGGCTGACGCAGGTAAGTATCCGCAGCAGAAAGTCCGAGCGATTCAAAAAGCCGGATAAGCGCAGTTTCCGGGACTTTCTGGAGGAGGCGTTCCTATGAAGTTTTCAACGGATCGCCCAGTCAAGGTGGTCATGCTGGGGGCCGGCGGCACAGGAGGCTATGTTGCCCCGCATGTGTTTCGTCTGCTTCATATGCTGGATCGTCCTGCCCGATTTGTTGTCTGCGATGGGGATATTGTCGAGCCAAAGAACCTGGACCGGCAGAACTTTGCCCCCGCAGACTTGGGTGAAAATAAAGCCCGCGTGCTGGCGGAGCGGTATTCCACTGTGCTTGGAATGGAGACAGAGTATGTTCCAAACTTCATCGAAAAGCTGCCGGATCTGATGGAACTGATCGAGCCGAAGGAATGGGAGCTGAATCCCTATTCTACCAAGCGGACGAAGGAAATGGTACTGCTGCTGGGCTGCGTGGATAACAATAAGACGCGGCAGCTCTGCCATCAGGCTTTTCATCAGAGCGAGGAACTCATCTACATCGACAGCGGCAACGGAAAGTACACCGGGCAGGTCGTGTGCGGCGTGCGAAGAAACGGAAGAACGATCCGCAGATCCATCGGCGGCGTTCATCCTGAAATGCTGAAGGACACCGACCTGTTCCCTTCGGAGATCAGCTGTGCGGAAGCCGCACAGGAAGATCCGCAGAGTATTGTGGCCAATGTGACTGCGGCGACCGCTGTGCTCATCATGGTCTATAACATTCTGACACATGGAGAAAATAATGCCCTGCAGACGGATTTTTCCACCAGAACGATCCGGATGCAGACGGTGCTGGAAAAACAGACAAGGAGGCGTGCGGCATGAGTCGTGCAGTAGTTGACGCAAAAGAGTTTTCCCATGCAATGAGCAAAATCAGTAAAATCCTCAAAAAGTGCGCAATACCCATTTTGGAGGAAGTCTGCCTCCGGATTCAGAATGGGCGCTGCACATTGACGGCAACAGATCTCGAAACATGGCTTACGGCAGAGCTCCCGGCTTCGGGCGACGATATGTTCTTTGTTTTCCGAAAAACCAAGGATATCCTGCGCGCCTGTTCCCACTTTGCCGGTGAGCTGACGATGGAATTTTCCGAAACGCGGAGCGGCAGCAAAAAAGTCGGAAGGGTTCTGCTCCGCTGTGAACGCCGCGGTGCGGAATTTGAGGTCTACGACGGAGCGGATTATCCGAATACGCCGCAGGCTTCGGAGGGTGATGCATTTTCAGTAAGCAGCGCGAGGCTTTCCGCCTGTGTGGAGCGTGTGCGCTATGCTGCGGAAAAGCCCAGCGTGAGTGCAAGACCCGCTGCGATCTGCGTGCAGTTTTGCGGGAATCGTATCTATGCACTGGATGGAACCCGCCTTGCCTGCGATACGCTGGAAGGTGTTTCTTTCCCAAAGCCTTTTTTGGTGCGCGCCGATGTGCTTGCGCACCTGAGCGCTTTCGGCAAGGAAGATATGACCGTGCGGATCGGAAGCAGCCATGTGCTGTTTGCAAGCGGCAATTTGCGTATGCTTGCCCGCTTACAGGGCGTGGATACCTATAACGTGGATGCGGTGATCCCTAAAGGGTATCGTGAGAGCGTGACTGTCAAAACGGCTGATTTTATGCGGGAACTGAATTACCTGAAGGAGTGCTCTGTGCTCACGGCAAAGCCTTATGTGCGCTTTGCGGGTGAACGGCTTTCCATTGCGACGTCCAGTGGAGCATTTGAAACCGGCATTGAGGTGAGGGGCCGCGGAGACATGGTTCTCGGCTTTGATCTCTACCATATGCTGGATGCCCTGAAGCAGTTTAAGGGGGAAGCGGAGGTTTGTATCCATCTCAGCAGTCCTCATGCTCCTATCGTGATCGATGCTGCGGGGCGCAATGATTTTGCCCTGGTGGTGCCGATCCGACTGAAAGAAGAAATGGCAGCTTGAAAAGAAAAACAGATGGCATAGCTATCTAAAAAACAAAAGGAGAATATAAGATGAAAACTGTTTACATTCCCAAGGGAGAATCCGTCCATTATGAGTCTCTGGCAACGGAGCGTCTGGTGGTGCATGGCCGCCTTCATGTGACCTATGGCGTCAAGGCGCAGAGCATCACCGGAAGCGGCGTGATCGACGCCGGCAGCATCAACGCGGATACTGTCTGCATAGACGATGTGGAAAGCGGCACCGTGATCTGCAAGCGTCTGATTGCCAAGCGTGTGCAGGCGCCGGAGGTGTTTGCCTCCGAGAGTGCCGCCGTGTCCTGCTTCCTCTCCGCAGCCTATGTGGAAACGGGAAAGCTGACGGCAGCGATCAGCGAGGTGGATGAGGTCGTGGCGCAGGAGGTCGTGAATCTTACACCGAAAAAGCGCACCCTCTTCGGTACACTCTTTGCCTCCATGCTGTGCTCGTTCTGGACGGCGCTGACAGCGCCCGGACAGAAAGCTGAAGTTCTGGACGCTGGATTTGTGCCCGCGCAGGAAGGCCACACGGAAACTGTGCAGAATGAAGGGAGCGCGGAGTTCTCTGCATCTGACCAGAGCGCACCGGAAGTCGAAGAAAAGCAGGAAGAGACAGTGGACGAGGAACTCAACCGTATCGTTGGGCTCTTTAAGCTCTCACGCGAGCAGGGTTATACCCTCAAGCTGATTCCCGGGACACCGGAGGAAAACGCGCCTGTTTTCGATTTTGAAAACGAGCGCATCCTTCGCCCCGCAGCTTAACCGCCTATGTGTGAAGTAAAAGTGGAAAGCAGAACCCGCGTAGAGGAACACGGCCGCACCGTGCTCTATGAAAAGATCTATCGCGGTGTTCCGACGCAAGGCGGCGGACTGCGCCTGCTGGCATATTATGAGCGGCGGATCCCCCTTGCCCATATGCAGATGGAGCTGCGGGCGGTGGGACACGAAAAAGAATGGAAGGGAGCGGCGTGAGCCGCCCGAACGGAAGGCAAGGAACAGATCTTGTTCCTTGCCCTCTTTTATCCGGAAATAAAGGAGGATACAACATGTCTATCAAATCACAGGAAGGTCACATGCGGCAGCTTGCGCTGCTGCTGACCTCTGATTTAGGTTGCATCTTTGGCGAGAGGGAAAGCGGACCCAACGGAAGTAAGAAAGCTTTTTTGAATGTGGGGAAGGTATTCCTCCGCGCCCTTGCCAAGGATCTTGGACTGCACGAGGTTACAGTCAGTGCAAACAGCGGCGGCATCGCAGTGTCGGGAACATGCTCCCTTTATGGAATGTGGGAGGACAGAGGCATTGCGGTGTGGATCGAGCAGCGCTTATGCGCGGATGGGAAGGTGCTTTGCTATCGGACGATCCGAAGCAGCAGAGACTTCAAAGGCGGATACAATCATTTTCTCACCAGCAGCGACCTGAAAACCTGGTCATATCCGCAGCTTTTGGAGACGCTGAGTGCCTTGCGGAAGGATGGGTGCCGTTATGAGCGAGCTGCCTGACCTTTCCGCGCAAAAGCCGTATGCTCTGGATCAGCTTGCGCAGCTTCAAGGCAAGATCGTCCGGCTCTCCCAAAGTATGGTTTTGCAGCGGGCGCGGATTGAGCGCTGCCGCCAAAGTGACCTTGCAGCGGCACGGGACATTTACGCAGAACTGAGTAAGACGCGGGAAACCTTGGTGGAAACACTCGCACAGGCGCAGCTTTTTCTCATGGAAATGGAAGAATACGCACTTGCGAAAGTATCCGGACAGCTTCGGCAGGGCCTTGCGGGATTTGCGCTGATGAGCACCGGCTATAAGAGCGTCTACGAGGCTCTGAGCCGTTTTGCCTCATCCTTTCCTGTAGGGCAAAAGACCAATGCTGCGGTGGTAGGTCGGCTGATGAACAACATTAAGCTGGGCTATTACCCAACAGACCCGGATAATATCGATCTTCTTTTGCGGGGGATCAAATTTCCGGAGGGTGTGACCACGAACTTGTTGGACCCCTGCTGCGGCTGCGGCAAGGCACTTCGACAGTTGGCGCAGGGCAATAACTGCTATGCCTATGGCGTGGAACTGGACGAGAGCCGCGCGGAGGAGGCGCAGACAAGACTTCACCGCGTGGGCTTCGGCAGCTTCTTTCATAGCAGCATCAGCCGGGAAGCCTTCCATCTGCTGTTTCTTAACCCGCCGTATCTCTCGGTCATCAATGAGAGCGGCGGACGCTCCCGGCATGAAAAGCGCTTCCTGATTGAAAGCCTGCCTGCGTTGGCATATGGCGGCCTACTGATCTATGTGATTCCCTATTACCGTTTGACGCCGGATATCTGCCGCATCCTTGTGGACAATTTTGATGATCTTTCCGTCTGGCGCTTTACCGAGAGCGAATTTCGAAAATTCAAGCAGGTAGCGGTGCTGGGCATCCGAAAGCCCCGGGGGACAGAACTGCAGGATACCCTCTGGCTGGAGGAGCTTGCGTCCGCACCCATGTCCATTCACTCTCTTGCAGAGATGCCGGAAGAACGCTACGCTCTGCCGGATCACCCGATAGAGGTCAACACCTTCAAGGGTGAGCGGTTCAACCAGAAGGAATTGGAGCAGCAGCTTCGGCGCTGCAACAGCTTTGCGCAGATGATGGCGCGCAGCGAACTGGACAGCGGCGTAAAGCGGCCGCTGCTCCCGCTCTCCATCAGTCAGATCGGACTGATCGGCGGCTCCGGTATGATCAACGGCCTCATAGCGTGCGATACGCCGCACATCATCAAAGGCTGCATCGTCAAGGTCATCCGCACAGAGAGCGAGGAAAAGTTCAGCGCGCAGGGCAATCACATTGGCAGCGAAGTGAAAGAAACCATTACAAACAAAATGATTTTCAATGTCCTGACGCCAAACGGCTTTAAGGCATTGACATGAAAAGAGGCAGAATTTATGCAAGACAAAAAAGCGCGTTTTCGCTGCGGACAGCTCTGCACGACGCCTGCGGCATTGGATAAGGTCGGAAGAGCAGGGCTGATCCGGCTTTTGGAACGCCATCTGAGCGGCGATTGGGGTGATACCTGTGAAAGCGATGCAAGGACCAATGAGGAGGCACTTCGCAGCGGGAACCGGATTATTTCATGGTATCAGGTATCCAAAGAGCTTCGCATTATGATCATCACGGAAGCGGATCGCTCTGCAACGACGATCCTGCTGCCGGAAGAATATTGAGGTGAATGAGAATGAAGTTTTGCAACATGGCAGTTGTTGTCCCGGTAGATCAGCTCACCGGCAGCAAGGCCGCGCTCAGCGCGCAGGTTTGGGGACAGGTATCCAATCTGCTGATGCCTGCCTTGGGAAAGCTGTACCGCCAGTTCCATCCCGCAAATGACGCATGGGGCCATAAGCTCACCAGTCCTTTCGGCGTGGTGCTGGGCTGTCAGGAGCCGGAGCTGTTCTTAACGCTCTTCCTGGCCGGGCAGCAGACACAGCAGGAGGCCGCTGCATTTCATGCAGCCGCCATGATCAAAAAGGTGGATATGGACAAGGCGCAGAAAGCGGGCGATTCGCTTATCTGCCCCGTAGTGGTCGATGGCAGCGATCCGGAGCTGATGATTCACGCGCTGTGGCACATTTCGCTGCAAAAAGGCGCACCGCTCCCAGACTGCGGGATCTACTATGCCGCCCTCGGGCGTGCAGTCGCATCTCAAGAGGAACAGCGGGCGATTCTGGCAAACCCCGCCGGATATGCCCTTTGCGTCGTGCGGCTCAGCCCGGAGGTGGAAAAAAGATGACTGCATTTGATCGGAATGTTTTCGTAAAAATGCTGCTTTCTGTCCCGCAAAAAAACGACGCGGCGTTATTCCCCAAATCAGAGCATAGCCCGTATATCCAAAAGCTGCTGGAATCCTTTGATAAAGAAGAAACCATTGACCTTTCTATCATTGATTGGGATGCGTTCCAAATAGAGAATGTAACACCCGAAAATTATGAGTGGGTCTATCATCGGGTCTTCGATGGTTGGATACAGGGCTTTATCCACTACTGTCGGAAAGCTCCTGTTTTCCAGCGGCAAGAGCGCTCTTTCTTTTGAGGTGCCGGTTATGTATGGAATTGAGTATGAAGACGATATCCTGCTGCTTCTGCGTATGATTAAATTCCTGCATATGCAGTCTCCGGATGCCGCACACATCTTTTGTCAAAGCCACCCTGTCGTTGATATGGAGGAGCTTCTCATGGTGATCGATGAAGTTATGTGGGATATTTTTGACGATGTGAACTTTTTCTTTGATGAAGAGTATGAAGCGACCGTCGTGCAATGCTCACATCCGGTCATCGACCGGCTGTATGAACTGGGGCGTGCTTCTGATCCAAAGCACGGAAGCAGGCAAAGCGTATGGAGTAAAAAGCTTCATGATATTACTGAGTATTTCGTGCTGGGGGCAACAAACTCCGTTTACAAATTCTCACAGCATATCGTCGGAGATCATGTCGTTCTGGAGTTTTGCCTGTCGCCGGATTACTACGAGCCGCTCTATTTTGCAAATTCGCTGGTGGATCTGCTTCGTTACTGCCAATGCAGCATCCGGCGAATAGAGGCAAAACTTGCTGAGAGAGAAACGGAAAACACAAGAAAGGAGGCTGCCTGATGCAGCCGGCTGAAAACAAGGATTATTCGAGAGATGTCATTCTGCGGTTATCTCCCACCAGAAACACGATCATTGTAGAGGAGCAAAAACCGGGCGGCATTGCCGCCTACAGGGAAATTGATCCTCTGGAGCTGTACTATGTTATCAACCAGAGCTATGCCAGCAATGATTATCTGGACAGCGGCTTTCTTCCGGAACACTGCCTTCACCTATCCATGTCTGCCACGGAGAAGTATTTTGTACTTTGGAATCCGGAACTGCGGGCAGATGTGATCTATGGGGACAAGGAATACCCCAATTTTCCGATTCCCCGCATGGTGTTTGGCGTGCGGGTTCTGGAAAACGGCAAAGTCGCGGAGTGTTCCATGGGTGTCGTTGCCGATGAAACGCCAACCGTAGATACGCCGATGTTCTTTTACCCCTTTTCCAATGTCCATTCGAATGATCGGGTCTGCACGGGTAACAATGTGCTGCCGCGGTATCGAAAGATTTCCGCGCTGAAGAACTTTCCACGGTATCTGCTGGGCCTTCCTGATAACGATGATATGTATGACAGGGAGCATAACAGATTAAAGCTTTCGCACGGAGAGCTTCTGGAGCATCTCAAGAACAAAGATCCCGCATATTACTACACGGACATTCTGGTATCCAACGGAAAAACACTGGGAGATTTCATCAGCAGGAGGTAACATCATGGCACAGCTTAACCCAAAAGAAATGCAGCAGGCTCTCGCAAAGCCCTTCGCCCCGGAGGATCTGGAATGGCGGCTGCAGAACACGATAGAAGAGAAGATGCGCGGCCTGGCCGTTCCCTATGTGACAAACCGCGCCATTCAGAACCGTCTGGACGAGGTCTGCGGGCCGGAGAACTGGTATAACGACTTCAAGCCCTGGCACAGCAACGGGAAAAAGGAGGCACAGCTTTGCGGCATCGCCATCTACTTTGAAGGCCGCGGCTTCATTACCAAGTGGGACGGCGCCGAGGACTCGGATATCGAGGCTGTCAAGGGCGGCCTATCCGACAGTATGAAGCGCGCTGCCGTCCAATGGGGGATCGGCCGCGTGCTGTACGACCTTAATACCGTCTGGGTCGAGATTGAGAAGCGCGGGCGCAGCTTTGTGATCAAGGACAGCGAACGCGCCAGGCTGGATAACGCTTATCTGAGCGCGCTGAAGCGCCTGGGGCTGACACCGGCCGCGGCCTGCGGCATTCAATCGCTGCTGACGCCGAAAACCCTGCCGGGGCAGACAGCGCCGGAGGAAAACGCGACTGCAGCAAATCCGCAGCCAAAGCAGGGAAATTCCCAGCCCACGCCTGCACCGGCTTCGCAAAGAGCAGAGTTGCCTACGACACGGAGCGCTTCACAGCAGACTCAGCCCGCACAGCAAAGCAGAGCGGCAGCTTCCCGCACCGTTCCCTTTAGCCCGCCGCAGAGCGCAGCGCGGCAGAGAACAGACTGCTATGTGGTTCTAAACGCCAAGGTACAGGGCGGTATGAGCGGCAGCAGCACGCTTGTTACGCTCCGAGCGCCGGACGGCAAGCAGATCCCGGCCTTCGCCCGCGGCGCACGGCCCGAACTGAGCGCAGGCACCGTTCTGAGCAATGTAAAGCTCACCATGCGTCAGCAGGATACCGTGGCATTTTACGTGTTGGAATCCTACGAGATTGTCCCACAGGAGGACAGGGCGGCGTAAACAGCGATTCAGCGAAAAACGGAAAGGAGCAATTCTTTGAAAAAGATTGAGCAGTTTCAAATCACCAGCCTGATGCTTTCGGGCTTCAAGTCCTATGAGGAGTCGACAGAACTGGTGTTCGGCAATCCTACGGTCATCACCGGCGGAAACGGGCGGGGGAAAAGCAGCATTGCAGACGCCATCGCCTTTGCCGTTACCGGCTGTCCCTTCTTTGGGGAGCGTGGGATTGATCGCCTGCACAATGAGAATAACCCCGATGTCGCCATTCGGATGTGCTTTGTGGACGAAACAGGCACGCTCCACGAGCTCAATCGCACCCGCAGGAAAAACCGCATGACCATCACCTATGATGGCTATGAGATCCGGCAGTTGGATCTGGCCGATCTCTTTGGAGAGCGGGATGTATTCTTGTCCATTCTCAATCCTCTGTACTTTATTGAGGAGTTGGGCGAGGATGGAAAAAAGCTTTTGGAGCGATATCTTCCGACGATTCCTCATGAAACGGTGCTCTCTCAGCTATCTGAGCCCGTGCGGGAACATCTCAAAAACGAGACGATTCTCTCGCCGGAGGGCAGTCTCAAGCGCTGCCGGGAGGAGATCCGGGGTCTGGAGGAACGCATTACCTATCTGAGAGGCCAGAAGGACTTGGCGGCGTCGCAGGGGGAATCCCATGAGCAGGCCGAGCAGGAGCTGACCTTGCAGGCAGACACCCTTCGCGAGGAAATCGCGGAACTGGAGCAAAGACAGTTTTCCAGCATGGATGTGAGCGCCATGCAGGAGCGGCTTGTAGAACTGAGCGGACGATATGAGGAAGCTGCCAGGGATGAACGCGCCGATACTTCTAAATTGCGGGAACAGCTTCAGCTTCTTCGGGAAAAGATCGCCCGCAGAGAAGTGGAGAAGTACCAGTCCAAATTCACGGAAGCGTTGGCGGAAGCGTCTGCCAGAGTCAAAGACCTGGGTGTGCGGTATCAGCGGGAAAACGCTGCATATAAGGCGTTTCACGCCGGTATGGAGTGTCCTGCCTGTCACCGGAGCGTGACAGAGCAGAGCTTGTCCGAAGTGCAGGCGGCGCTGAAAAAAGTGCTCTCCGAGCTTTATGCTGCCGGCAGCGAACAGCGCGCTCAGCTGATAGAGCTTCAGGAGATGGACAAAAAGGCTGCGGATACCTTCGCACGGTTCAAAGAAGATGACCTTGGTAAATGGGCCGCGGAAGCTGCGGAAATGGAGCAGCGCTGTGCCTCGCTTGCGGAGCAGGCTTCCGCAGAGATGGAGTGTCTGCGCACAGAGATCCAGACGCTGACTGCTGATCTGGAGTACGGCAATCTTTCACAGGCGGAATACGACCGCCTCGGTACATGCCGGGAGGAACTGCGGCAGAGCGAAGCGAAAATAGCGGCGCTTCAGGATATGACGGCGGCGCAGCTTCCTGATTTTGACCGCGAGATCGCGCAGGCCAATGCCAACATTGCGGAGATCAAGCGCAAAATGGCCGATGTGATCGCCTACATCAGCAAGCGGGCAGAGCTGACCTTCTCGCAGCTTAAAATGAATCGCGTGGAGATCTCGCTCTACGATGTGGTGAAATCCACCGGGGAAGTCAAAGACACCTTCAAATTCCAGTATGGCGGCCGCCGTTACGACCGACTCTCTCTTTCGGAGAAGATCCGGGCCGGCATGGAGGTCTCTGAGCTGATGAAGCAGTTGACCGGGCGGAATTACCCCGTGTTTGTCGATAACATGGAGTCGGTAGATGACCTTGCCAATGTAAGGCCCACCGGACAGATCATCATGGCAAAATGTGTCAGCGGCGCAGCGCTGCAGGTAAAACCCATAAGACCCATTGCCTTTGCGGAGCAGAGAGCCGCATGATGGAGGTGAAACCGTTTGGCCGCAAAAATTTACGATAAGATCCCCATTGTGGACACGGCCAGACGGTGTGGGCTTGTCCTCGACTCCCGGACGCTGCGGCGAAAGGAAGTCGAGGCAAGCTGCCCCTTCTGCGGTGACCACGGGCCGGGGAAATATCATTTAAGCCTTAATACGGATACCGACCAATACCGCTGCAATCTCTGCGGCGCACACGGAAACAGCGTGAGCCTGTATGCACGGATCAAAGGGATCTGCAACAAAGAGGCTTATCTGGAGCTGGCGCATGAGAGCAAGGTCTACCCTTTGCCCCAACCGCCATCTCCCCAAACACAGGAACGGCAGCCCTGCTCATTGGAGCAGCGCCATGCCGTGTATTCGGATATGCTGGCGCATCTGACGCTTCTCCCAAAACACGGCGAGAATCTCTTAGAACGGGGCTTGAGCGAAGAACGCATCCGAAGAAACGAGTACCGCAGTATGCCGGAGACAGAGCGCGGACGTCGGCTTTTGACCGACCTCCTGCGCAGTTACGGCCATGACCTGCACGGTATTCCGGGCTTTCGCACTTATTATAGCGACTGGACACTCTCCGGCCCCAACGGTTTCTTGATTCCGGTTCGGAACAAGGATGGGCTGATTCAAGGGCTGAAGATCCGTCTGGATGATGCGCAGCAGGCCAATCGCAAATACCGCTGGCTTTCCAGCCGAAATCTGTCATCCGGCACCCGCAGCTATTCGTGGGTGTATGTGACAGGGAACACCCAAAGCAAACGTGCGTTTCTGACGGAAGGCCCGCTGAAGGGCGACGTAGCCAGTTTCCTTGCGCAAGATGCGCTCTTTATCTGCATCGGCGGCGTCAACGCGCTGAACGGTTTGAATGATACCATCCGGAGTCTTGGCGTCCACGAAGTCGTAGAGGCGATGGACATGGATCAGATGACCAATCCAAATGTGCGCAGCGCCATTCTCGCCATGCGGAAGGAAGTGCGAAAGATCCCAGGCATTCGCTATTCAAAATACACATGGAATCCCGCCTATAAGGGAGTGGACGACTACCTTCTCAGTCAGGCGGCAACCATGTAACAAAGGAAGGACAACAATATGGAAGAAAAGATCATCAACATGAATCAGTTTCTCGGTGCGGCGCAGGGCGATCAGGAGCATATGCTTGGAAAGTTCTTATACTTTTCTCTTGCAAACCTGCTGGTGGATAAGGATGAACTGTCCTCGCTGTGCGAGAGCATGGGCATTCCCTACACCGGCAGCACCCGGCTTTCTCTCGGCGATGCGTTCCGCTCCGCCACAGGCGATATCCGGGAGCGGGTTCCGGTCACGGTAGACGGTGAGACGAACATCTATCTTGCCTATTGCCGCGATAATAAGCGCACCGCCGGTGTTTTTTCGCGGGAACTGGTCAAAGAGACCTTGAATCGTGAAACCAACCGGTATGAAAAGCTGGCGAATATCAGCTGCGGTAAGAGCGACGGGATGTTCCGCTGTGATAATCTGGTGCTGGACGATGCGGTGGATGTGCAGGGCTGCTGCCGAAAAGCGGAGGAGCTTTTTGAGCTCTACCAGCGCTGCGCAAACCGCAAGCAGATTGAGACCATCTGCGTCAATTTCCTGCGAGGAATGGAGGCCACCAAGCTGAGTGTCACCGGTCATATGTACTTTGTCCCCCGCACTTTTATGGAGCGCGTGGATATTTTCGAGGACTTCATCACCCTGCTCAGCGGCCTAAACAAAAAGCAGACGCCGCTGGTGGTCAACAGCTTCTACATCATTGATGACGCCAAGCAGCGGGATAAGATGACGGAGGAATTCTATCTGGCAGTGAAAAAGGAGATCGCGGCCTATCAGGAAAAGTGCGACTACCTCATTAAGAGCAGCAGCCAGAGTCCCGCAGTTATGGAACGTTGGGTACTCAAGGTGCAGGCGCTGGAGGAAAAGAAACGCCACTATGAGGGGGTGCTGCAGCGTGAATTGGACGGGCTGGACGATGAGTTTTCCGTCCTGAAGCTCCTCTCGCAGGAACTCCAGGTCAGGGCAAACGGCATCCGCAACTTGCGATTTCGGCAAAGAGCGGCATAAATAAGAGTCAGCGGGTGTATCAACATGTGATGTCGATACACCCGCTTGTTTTTTGGTGAGAGATAAAGGTTGTTATAATAGAATAACCTGAAAGCCTTACCTTTGCCCACGAAAACTTTTTATAAGCAGATATTGGCGCTTATATTTCAAGACATTTGGGGTCTAAAAGAAAGTCATAGACATTCACAGTCAGGATGCCGTATTCATCATAGTGGGGAGAAACAATATCTTTGGTGATGATGATTTTTTTGAAAGAGTCGTCAATTTTCCGAAACGGTCGGATCTCCTGTGTCCGCTTTGCTTCATCTGGCAGCGAATAGGCAGATTGAATATAATAGCGTAGGGAACCCATGTTGCACACGAAATCAACTTCCAACTGCTTGCGGATCACTTTGCCTTCTGCGTCTTTTTCAGCAATCGGCACGACGCCTACATCGACACTGTACCCTCTCATGCGAAGTTCGTTGTAGATCACATTTTCCATAGAATGGGTTTGCTCAAATTGGCGAAAATTGATGCGGGCGTTACGCAGGCCCAAATCAGAGAAATAGTATTTTTTCGGCGTTTCGATGTAGGCTTTCCCCTTGATGTCATACCGCTGCGCCGACTCAATCAGAAACGAGTCTTCGAAGTAGCCTAAATACTTTCTGATGGTGTTAGAGGTAATTCGGGATTTTTTGACAGTCCGAAAAGTGTTTTTCAGTTTTTCCGGGTTGGTCAGAGATCCAATAGCGGAAGACAGAATATTGAGCAAATCCTCTAGTTCTCCAATATTTTTCACTCTGTTATGTTTGCAGATGTCTTGCAGATAGATCTCACTGAAAAGGTTCTGTAAGGCCGTAGCCTTGTCGCCTGCACCATCTCGCAGAACGACCAGCGGGATACCGCCATAGAGCATATATTCTGAAAGCCCCATGTATTTGTCTCCCTTGTAAACAGACATGAACTCCGCAAAGCTCAGGGGGTACATATGGACCTCATCTCCGCGCCCAGCGAACTCGGTGGCAATATCTTTGGATAAAAGCCGGGCGTTGCTTCCAGTCACGAACACGTCCATATTCTCTTTGCGCAAATAGCCGTTCAAAACCGCTTCAAAGCAATCGAGCATCTGCACCTCATCCAGTAGCAGATAGTAAACGCTGTTGTCTACAACTTTGGAGCGAATATATGCCATAAACTTTTCGGGGTCAACACCCCGTTTTTCTTTTTCAATTTGAATGAGACTTTCTCCAATCAGATACAGGTCGTCGGCTGAGTCAAAGGCAAAACGAATAATGTGCTCAGCATCAACACCGGACTCCAGCAGATGATGATAGAAAAGATTGTTGAGCAGGTACGATTTCCCGCATCTGCGAATACCGGTGATGACCTTGATCAGGCCATTTCCCTTTCGCTGAATCAGTTTTTCCAAATAGAAGTCTCTTCCAATGAGCATGAAGTCGCCTCCTTAGAATAGATTTTTGCAACCAGAAGCAATTTTCTTCTTTATTATATCCGGAACAAAGCTCGAAAATCAAGTAGTTGCATCAATATTTAGAAAAGATTTTTGCAACTAAACGCACTTTTCTGCTCTGTACATGGGCGCTACGTTGACTGAGCTTGATGCTTGATTGCGAAATAACTAAGCAATCAGCAAATTTGCTATGCTTGATCGGGCCTCGGACAAGCTGGCAGCCTACCGCAAAGCGGTAGCGCTGCTGCGTCCAAGCGAACCAGTCGTCCAGACAGTAGGCAAGATCCCCGAGGCGGACATTGTGCTGCTGGATGAGATATTCAAGTGCAATGACGGTGTCTTGAACTCGCTCCTCACAGCGCTCAATGAACGCAAGTACACCAACGAGGGGCATACATACCCCATCCCGACCATCTCCTTTTTTGCAGCGTCCAATGAGATCCCCAATTTCAATGACCCGCAGGAGAAGATTTTGGAGGCACTCTATGACCGTCTGGAACTGAAGGTCGTGACAGCCAACATCGAAGACCGTAATACCCGTCTTGCCGTTTTGAAGAATAAGCAGAGCGGTGCATTTGGACAGGTCAGCGCCACAATCACGCTGGAAGAACTCATTGAGATGCAGCGTGAGGTGGCAGAGATTCCCGTGCCGGACAGCGCAAACGAGCTGGCGGACGACATTCTCTGCGAGCTGCGCAAGAGCATGGCGGTGTCGGATCGAAAGTACCTTGGCTATTACCCCATTGCGCAGGCCAGAGCATGGCTCTCCGGTCACGACAAGGTGGAGTCTTCCGACCTGCTGGCGCTGAAGGACTATCTCTGGCATCTGCCGGCTGACCGGGAAAAGGTAGAGAATGTGCTCAAGAGACTTTGCATCAACCCCATGCAGGAAAAGGTCAACAGCGTTCGTGAGATGGCACTGGATTCGCAGGCAGGATTTGAAGAGGCCTGTGGAGACGGCAGTCGGACAGACCTTGCCCGCAAGGCGTTTATCAAGCTGCGTGGAGAACTGGTGCGGCTCTACCAAAAGCAATGCGAACTCCGCGCTTCCGCACAGTCGGACAGCGAAGCGGCTTTGGTGGACAGCTTACTTACTGACCTTGAGGACATCAGCCGCCGGGCGCATGAAAAGACGGGCTTTACCTACACGCCGCTATCTGAGATCGCGGCGCTGAACTGAATCAAATAGTCAAAAATCACTTAAAAATCAGGAGGACTTTGTATGCTGAACCGAATTGTTTTGATGGGACGACTCACCCGTGACCCCGAGCTGCGGAAAACGCAGTCTGACACCCCCGTTTGCTCATTCTCTCTTGCCGTTGACCGCGACTATAAGCGCGACGGTGAAAAAGAAACGGACTTCATTGATGTGGTCGCATGGAGAAGCACTGCGGAGTTTGTAAGCAGATACTTTGCAAAAGGACGTATGGCCGTCGTGGAGGGACGGCTTCAGATCCGCGACTGGACGGACAAGGAGGGCGGTAAGCGCCGTAGTGCGGAGGTCATTGCCGACAATGTATATTTTGGTGACTCCAAGCCCAAAGAGGATGGTGCTCCCAGCACTGATGCTGATTTTGGCGTCCCACCCAGCGACTTTACGCCGGACTTTGGCGACGACGAAACTCCATTTTAATATCTAAAAGAGCAGAGGGAGGGTAAAATGCCCTCCCTCCAGCATCTACGATGAAAGGAAATCAAAACTATGCCAAACTGTGCTATCTGTAAAAAATCTGTTACTACGAGCATTGTGCTGTGCGGCCACTGTGCCAAGGGCCTTGCTCCCTATACGCTCCCTGTGGATCTTGCGTGGTTTATTGACCAGCTATCCGAGGAGATTGTGCTGGATAATGATATCTACGCCTGCGCCATGTGTGCAATGTCGACCTGTAACAGCCAGGTCAGCGGCATGACCTGCCGCAACGGCGTCAAAGCGTGGCTCCTCACAAGGGCAAAGCAATTCTTTCCTGCCAAGGCAGCGTGACGGAGGTACACCATGAAAGATAATATCTTATCGCAGCTTCTGATAAAGTGCCCTTTCCCCGAGGTGTTTGAGGATACGGAAACCGTGGAAGGCTGCTCCTTTCCAGAGCCCCGGCGTAAGATCGGTCATATCCGTGCCGACTATGATGGCTGGCGCTGGTACAATACTGTGTGGCCCTGCCACAGAGTGCTTGCTACTCAGGAAGTCTGCAAGGAGATCGACCGCGTTTATGATGCACTGACTGCACCGAATGCCTTCAAGGATCTTATCACGCTGCGAAAATTCTGCGGCGACCTGTATCGCCAAGGAGAATAAGGACGAATTCAGCTTCTTCTATGTAGGTGAGCTGTGTGTTTTCTGGATCAGGCTCATTACCCGCAATGGAGACTACAATATGTACTTAAATGCCTATACCAAAGAAGAGAATTATCAGAAATACTTTGACTTTCTGGAAAAGCTCCGACAGAGCGGTGAAACGAATATGTACGGAGCCGTGCCCTACCTGCAGTCAGAATTTCCCGAGCTCCGTGGCTCCCAGAAAAAGGCCAACGCCATTTTGATCGTGTGGATCAAGAGCTTTGAAATGAAAGAAGGTGACGAGCCTTGCTGAAGCCCTACCGAACCATTCAGGATGTCCTTGCTTCGCGCTGGGTATTATCTCCGCCGGCAGAGAGGCACCGGAAAATCGACCGGGTGCTGCGCTCTACCAAGCTGGAGAGCAGCATCTACCATGACCTGCGTACAGAAGATGCCGCTATGGATGAAATCGAGCAGGACGCAGGAAAGAAGCTGAAGTCCTTTTCCGCTCTCTCGCAGGATGTATTCCAGTCTTTCTACTCCCTTGTGCCCCGGCGCAATGAGGAGACATCTCTTTCCGTGGCGGCACGCAAATTCAACGCGCCAATCTTGGAGCACATGACGAAGAGCGAGGAATATCCCACACTCAAGGAAGTCTGCGAGGGCAGGGAGCTTCCTGCCTATGAAGCGGCATCAGAGTTCGTTTCCAAGGTATCCGGAGAACTGGACGATCTGCTCCCGCAGCTTGCCGGAAAGCAAGGGGCACTTCATACGCTGGAAAAGCTCGAACAGTCAGAAGCGCAGGCCGCAAAGCGGCTAAATGATCTTCTGGAGCAGCGCAGCGCTTCCCACCGCAACAATCCTTTATTGGATGCAGATGTGGTCAAGGCTGCCAACGAAGCTGAGGGAAAACGCCGTCAGGTGGCAGCGGTCACGAAGCTCATTGACGACAGTGCCCTGCAAGGCAGAAATGAGATCAAGGGTATCGTTCAAGTCGCCGTAGCAACTGCTGCGGAGAGAGCGGAAGAGGTACAGGACATCATCGACGCATGGAGCAGCGAGCCCGGAAACCTCCGAAGAACGCCGGAAAATCTGGATCTTTTGAAGCGTGTACGTGAAAGTGCGGCCCTGCGGGATATCTCTAAGTACCTTGGCCGCTTTCGGGAAATGCTCGTCCAAAAGAAACAGAATGGATATGCCTATGGACGAGGCGAAAAATACTCGCTGGAGCTTGGCAGCGACCTCTCGCGTGCGCTGACCTCGGAGCTTGCCATGCTGGCTGCACCGGAGACGTTGCCACTGTTCCTGCGGAAGTATCAGCGCCGCCAAATCAAGCAATACCGCAGGCGAGAACCTATCTATAAGGGTGCAGGCGATATTATCTGCTGCCTGGATGAGTCTGGCTCTACTGCCGGAGAGCGTGCCGCCTGGGGAAAGGCGGTCGCCATGACGCTGCTGGAGATCGCAGAGAGCGAGGGGCGCAGGTTTGCCCTTATTCACTTCTCCGATTTCGGCACCATCAAGACAGATTTATTCTTTCCAAAACAGACAACGGTAGAGGATAGATTGCGTGCAGCGGAGACATTTCTCGATGGCGGTACAGATTTTTGCGCACCGCTGAATGAGGCGCTGCGACTGATGGAGGAGAAAGACTTTGAAAATGCTGATATTGTGTTCATAACTGACGGTGAATGTGTCCTGCCACCGGAGTTTATATCCCGATTGCAGGAAGAACAAGTGAGACGTCGCTTTACGATCACCGGCATCTTGTTGGATCAAGGAAACGAAGGCATGGATTTCAGCTTAAAGGCCTTTTGCCAAAACATTTACCGCACAAGTGAGTTGACAGGTGAAGCTATTTTTTATGCGATTGTGAATGATAGGATATAAGTTCAATATGCAGTGCCTGTTCAATTAATAACAGATAGTAGATTGACAATGTCATATGAACAAAAGTAACAAAGAGTGAGGACAATCTTGTCCTCACTCCTTGCCTTTTGCAAATGTGATATTTTTTATACTGAGGGGATTGTACGATGTTAAAATAGCATATTAAATATTCCTCGCAGGTGATGAGAGTTGGTAATTTGATATAGACATCTCTTCTAACATTCCAGGTTGTAATAGATGTTCAAAGTGAAAACTTAACTAATTCTGGGGCGAAGTACATTTAAACTGACATTTTATGTGCACTTGGTGCTCAAGTAGAAGCGAGCTCTTTCGACTATGCAGAGATTACTCGACTTGACATTAAACCTATATCATTATGGCGAATTCAATCCGACCGGAAGAAGAAAAGTGAAGAACTGTTACTAGCGAACATTTTGAAAGAGCGCAATATGTCTCGAAAGCAGGTCAATTGCCAGTTTCGCAAGTAGTGATACTATTTTGCATGACAGTTTTTCCTCTGCTGCACGGTCAAACTTAATTTTTTGACGGAGTTTTGTCCAAACGTATAGGAGTTATTCGTATTTATTAGATAAAGAGCATCAAAGTCGTCCAATGTCTTACATGATGTGATTGCGATTAACTTCAAGATATTCGTAGATAGATTCTAAAGTCAGATTATAGAAAATGAGAAATATAAGGAGGTGATTCCGATGCAGACTGCGAACAAAGCATCTCACAATAACTACAGTTGAGCAGAATCGTTAGAGAGGAGGAGATTCCCATGGGTATCAAATTATACAGGACATAAGATTATCGAGGTAAAAGTGTATCGTGTCTAATGCCAAATGTTGTTACGGATTATCCGAATTGAAAGGCTTAAAACGCATTCCAGGGTTGTGGTTTTGAGCAAGAAGTTTAAATTGTTTGGTGAGGAGTTAAATATATGAAGTCTAAATCTCCGCTAAGCTCTGATTTCATAGAGCCCAGCGTCTCGGCGGCCATTATATTCGGAAGTAGTGCAACTGTCTTTCTGATTCTGTCATATTCTACTGGGCGTCTGCTTTTCAGCTTTCTGTTTGCTGTTTTTTTCCTTGCGAGCATATTGGAAATCAGGGAAATGTTGTATCAGCGGCAGGGGGGGCGTAACGCGCACTCTCAACAGCATTCTGATCAGAGGTATTCGGCGTTAGATAATGCTCGTACAAAAAAAAGAGGGCGCAGCAAGTTACAAATGATAATCGAAACGATTGTGTGTGTTTCTCTCGGCGTTGTTATGCTGTATGTTGTTACTGCAAATGATATGGGGAATAGCGCTTACATTTTGGGCTCGGCATTGCCCCTGATAATGATCTTGCTTGACTATAATGCAGTTCACTTTACGTGGAAAGAGATTGTATGGCAAAAGTCTCGACTAGTTGTCTATACCCTGTCACTAGTGCTGTTTTGCTATCACTTGCTGACGTTTATGAATCTCATCTCAATTGAACGCCTGATCCCCGACCGAATCCGAGTTGAAGTGAACTTGATTCTCGGGCTTGCTTTTGCTCCGCTTTTACTAGCGACAATGTATTTGACTGTTCGGGATACATGGCGGCGTATGTATAAAAGACCACTATAATTGTGCTTATATGAGGAGGAATTTTTAATGAAGAAGAGTTTGTGTTTAATCCTTTCTTTGGTGCTCTGCTGCTCGGTGTTATTTACCCCCATCGCACACGCAAAAGCTGTAGACGAAGCCGGCTCTCAGGAAAATGTGACGATGGACATCCCTGTTGTGGATACTGAGGGAAATGTTATCTGTACAGTGTCAGCTCCTCAGCCGAGAGCTTTAGGGATTGTCTCAGGTGCATACATTATGTATTGCGGTGTTAAAGTCTTGGTGTACCAGGGGGCAACGTGGGTCTGCCTGAATCCTGAGCTCGCAACTGCTATTCTTGATATGTTGATTACGGGATTTCAGATTATCCAGAATCAGCTTAATAGCCAGGTCACCCGTGCAGATCACGATGGAACCTCTTATGTTACCGCAAGAACTTCCAGCGGTAACGAATGTAAGGCTGTAGGTGGCGGCCTCTGGGCTTGTCGCTATTAATCTTCACACGCTTGGCGAGGAGCGGCCTAATTTGAGGCTGCTCCTCTCTATAACTAATGGGAGGGAACATGAAAAAAATCCTTTTTGTTCTGACAGTAGCCATTTGTAGCATATGTATGGTAGGATGCCAATATACTGAAGACGAATTCCCTAAAATAACAGAATCTGAGCTTCAAAAATGCTTGATGGATAAAGATGAGGCCGTAATCTTCTGTACACAGGACTTATGTAGCGGGTGTGAACCTGTTCAAAAGAGCTTGGCTAAGATTTCTCGCGATTGTAATATTCATATTCAGGCATTCGATGTAGATACTGATTCTGCAAAGAAATTGCTAGGACAGTACGGACTTGACCAGGTGCCTGCGATTATAAAAATTTCCAAAGAGTCGATAGAACTGTACAAGGGAAATTTGACAGAAGAGAACATTAAGAGGCTACTATTAACTGAAAGCGTTATATACGACCGCATTTCTAATGTTACTGCAATAAGTTATTCCGAATTCTTGCGGAAAGCGAATCTTAACGAGGACTTCTTCGTATACTTTTCCCAAGACTCCTGTTTGGACTGCATCAACTTTTCTGAAATTTTGGAAGAATATATTCAACAAAACTTAATTGAAGGAATGTATGTAGTTGATATTTCGGATGTAAAAAATAGCCTTTCTGAAGAAGAGTATAAAAAGCTTTTGGACGATTATTTAATTCATTGGGTTCCTCATGTTATGCATATGAAAAATGGCATCAGTTTATCTTTCCATGAATATCCATCACTGGAATATAGGAACGACGGGAATGGTGATGATCCAAAATCTGATGCTGCAGTAGCCTTTTACGATTGGATGAATCGTGAATCAGCATTTTCCAAGGAGATATCATGAGGGATTATTCATCTTATTCGCAAAGGGGGGATGATGTGAACGGAAAAAGAATATATTCGATGAAGAATATTTTAATCGCGATATGTAAGTCAGCATTATATTTGCTCTTTTTCCTGGCGGTTCAGTTTTTTGTGGTTGTTATCTATGGCATCGTAGTTGCTACTAATGCAGCAATCAACGGAGAAACAGACCTTGTTCGGGGGGCACAGACGGTCGCCAATCAACTCCTTGGCCGAGTGTCAGCACTTACGCTGATTGCGTGCCTGCTTACTGTCGCAGTACTGCTATCATGGTTTTGGCTACGAAAAAGGCCGCTTGAAGATGCAGCGAGCCTTCGCCCTTGCAGCAGATGGACAACGGGATTCTGCATCTTTGGCGCGATGGGACTTTTCGTGCTAATCAGCCTGGTGCTCTACCTACTGCCAGAACGCTGGATGGCCGAGTACGGAAAAGCAATGACTCTTAGTACAGAAACTGGCTTGATTCCGGCACTGGCTATGGTGGTCGGTGCACCTCTTGCAGAGGAACTGGTGTTCCGCGGAATCATTCAATCTCGGCTGGAACGATCCTTGCCTGCATGGATAGCGGTTGTGCTGCAAGCTGTGCTTTTTGGACTCATCCACGGAACTCCCGTTCAAATAGGTTATGCGTTCATCATGGGTTTGCTCTTTGGTCTACTCCGCTGGCGTACTGGGAGTATCCTCCCCACGCTTGCTGCACACGCTGCCTTCAATGCAATGAATGATCCGCTCGGACTTCTTGGCGACTTCGCAGAGAGTTGGTATTTTCTTGTTGTCATAATCGCCGTGAGCGCGGCGGGCTGTGTGCTCTGCCGTCGTGGGCTTGTGGAATTGAAAACAAAATCAGCACTCGAAGAAGAATGCAAACTACTGGAGGACAATGATGTGCGCGGATTAGGAAAAGCGTGAATTAATTCTGGCTATGTATACGCACAAGAGAGTGTGAGTTCCGCAAAAGAGTTCACAACCCTTCTTTAAAACTTCAGAAGAATGCATATGAAGTAAAATCAAATTATAATTGACGGGTAGAATTAAGGAGGATTTGAGATGGACAGGAATTATGTTTATCAAGTTCCGGTCAGAGAATGGATTGAAAATGGTTGGGGAAAAGGGAAAGAAATATTTGTACCCGTATATGGAGGGAGAAAAGATGACAAGTGGGATGTGCTTTTTCAAAGTTATCTCGTTCCAGCAGGTGAAGCAGAGGAACAGTTGAAAACGGATTCCTATGATATTCATAGTTCGCTATTTCCTGGAATCACTGTTTATGGATCATTGGAGTCTGGCGAAGCGGTATATCATAAATGGAGTAATGATTCAAATATTGAGCCATTAGTTATCAAAAGAGATTACAATGGCTTGGAAAGCGATAATATAGAAATTGTAGAAGAATTTAGATTTCTCTTCAATCTTTATCATAATTCCCAATCTAAAGAATATATTGACTTGGAGAAGAATGTTCCTGTTATAAAAGTATCTGATGATTTAGTTAGGGTACATAAGCAGTATCTCAAAAGTTATCTTGCTGTGAAAAATATGGCACTCATCATGCACATTAATAGCCGCTGTGTTGACATTACAAAAGAGAGTTTTCCAGCAGATGGACTCACTTATCGAAATGAAGATAATACTATTTTTTACACTGTAAATATAGGAACATCTGATATTGGAACTCGGCAAGAGAACTTTTCTGTTCTATATGGCAAAAAAGTGCTATTTGGGTGTGAACTCAAAGACTGCAATATTTGGCCATACAATAAAGAAAAGCATTATATCGATTTTATTATTGGCATTGACGATGACGGCAAAGAAATACAGCACACTTGTGATCCGAGCAAACTGAGTAATTATTTCGGAGCCAACCATACCGCCCCACACTATTTAACGCCAGTATTCTTTGATTCAACCGTTCTAGATAAATATTATTCAAAGCCAGAAAGATATAAGGTTGAAGATTGTATTATACGATGTGGGACATTATGGTCGCTCTATATAGATAACCAAAATGAGGGTTATGTTTCGGCATATCTCGGCGACTTAGGAAGAGATTTGCCGAGCGAGCAAGAACAGCACTATTGGCGAGGATTTAACAAAGCCCTTGATGCGAAATTAAGTGCTACAAAGTTTAGAAGAGATTTTATGGCGATGCCAACAGACCCGCAATCGGCGGACTTCATTTTCAAAAACACTTATTTGAAGATAAATCGTCAATTCACGGAGAAAATGGGGTGGTCGCTATTCTTGGAACTTGATGAACAAGATGTATACAATTTTGAGGGGTTGCGTATTCCAATCAATAACTCTATTGCCGAAATGGACATGCTAGTATTATCCTTGGTTAAGGTAGTGCTGGATTCTTTAAATGAAAAAGAAATTGTAGCACAGCTAACAGGGACATACGAAAAGTTGACTGGGAGTATATCAAAATTAGAAGCATGGTTTCAAGAAAAGCACCTTTCTGATTATCAAGAGCACATCAAGTTTTTAAGAAATTTGCAGGAGCTACGCTCTAGTGGAACTGGGCATAGAAAAGGAAAAAGTTATCAAAAAATATCAAAAGTATTTGATATTCAAAAGGGAAATTATGCCGAGACATTTTCTGGTATTTTAGAAAATGTAAGTTCTTTCTTAAATTATATAGGGACACACTTAGAGGAACTAGGTGAATAATTTTGAAGCTCTTAGCGGGAGGAAAGTACAGAATACTTTCCTCCTGTTACTATTAATTCGCCCTTTGGCTTATTGGAACGAGCCTTCCCTTCCTATCAGATGAGTTAAGATAAGTTACGCAAAAAAAGATAAGAAAATACATAGGTTGCAGTCTCCTTTCAGAATGGTGTCTCGTAACTTCGTCCTACTCTACTAGAGCTGTTCGGGCCGGGCGGAGATAGCCACTGGGGGGTGCGCTCCCGGCGCTAACAGAGCCTGCAAACTATATTTTCTTTTATACCTTCTTCCTTTTGTACAACTTATCTTACCTATCCAACGGATTACTCCTCATATCTGCGCAAGAACTGCTGCGGGATAGAAGCCCGTAGCAGTTCTTGTCTATCGCATTAGTTGATATTAGAGGTCAGTGCAAAGAGATCCGTGAGCTCTTCAATCGCTTTTTTCTTGGCAATCTGAGCCGTCTTAGCACTAATGTTGAGTTCCTCTGCAGCATCTTCAATGGTCCGCCCTTCAAAAAAGCAAAGACGAATCACATTGGCCTTTCTGCTGTCCAACATCCCAACATAGTATTCAATTCGGCCCTTTTTACGCTCCAATTCCAGTAGCTTTGCGGAAATCTCCTCTGAAATTTCAGAATTAGCTGCGGCGGCCTTCTGACGGTAATTCATTGCAATATAAAAGGTCTTATCTGAAACATGTCCTGGAGAGGAGCCGGTGCGGTCTCCGCAGGCGTATGTCATTGCATCCAGCATCTCTTGCGCAGAGACGTGAGCGGGATGCTCCATTTCATAACGAAGTACCGAAATTTGCCGCAGAATACGAGGATATGCTTCGAGTTCCTGAATAACGTAGTTTTTGATATTTATAGTCATGTCGGAATTCCTTTCATTGAGAATTTATAAAGCCTCAGCGAAAGGTATAATGGCGGCGAGCGACAATGGATAAAGCAGCTTGCTCGCTGATGGAAACCAGGTTTTTTTCAAGGACTGTTGGTAGGGAGGGTATCCTATTATCCACCACTGAATAACACTTTGCGCCTCAAGTAATAGAACAATTGGGGGAATGCTTATATTCTACCTCCTGATTATCAAAGATTTACGAATTCAAGTCGAAAATGTGCTGCAGATATAACTCGAAAATACCGATAGGAATAGCCGTTCCGCTGAATGCAAGAAGTTAGTGCGCTGCATATAAACCTCTATATATGATATGTATCGACATTGCCGTTTCGTTTCATTGAATTGAAAATTATTATGCACATTGCATACGACTGTATTTTGCTCTTAATACGCGACTGGCCATGGTAAAGATATTGTTTAACTTGAAAATGGTCGGGCAGAATGGGTATGACATGGTGCATAGCGTAACTCTAATAGGTGGACGAAAAAACCGATGCAGTACTTGCCATGATCAGTACTGCATCGGTTTTTGTTATCGTTAGATTGTGCATTATTGGATGAGGAAACGCTAAGTGGCACTATCTTACTACGTTGCTTTTTTTGTCGCTGTAGAAAAGAGCTTTTCGTCGTATCCTGTACTATCGCCAGCATAGCAATATGCAAGAGCGTGGTAACTATATCCTGCGGTGCCATAATATGTAAATAAATCTTGATAATAGTGCTTACCCGAACTCATCATAATCGGATAATCTTCATAACGGTATGTTCGGACTAAGTTGAAATTTTTGCCATCGCTTGACTCGTAAAGATATATCTTTGTGGCTCCAATCTTCGTCATAGTATGAAGTGCGTCCACATCGACGGTAATTACAACCTTGCCGCTACCTACGGGTGTAAGATAAACTCCGTAGGCATCCAAATATTTACTTGATCGCGCAGTTGCTGCGGATGCATAGCTGCACAATATGCAGCTCAATATTGTAACTATAATTGCTGTCTGGAAAATCCTAGTTTTAGGGGCTTTCATATTCATCCGTCCTTATAGATAGACTCTACAATCGCAATTGCTTCTTCCTCGGAAAAGTCTCCGCATACTCTGCATTCAAAAGTTCCATTTGCCCAAATTATTTTAGTCTGACCCTCGTCTTGCAAAATATAATATTTAATTCCGTGAGAATCATACTCTCGCTGTAAAGCGTCGTTCTTTTCTGCCATTTGTTGATCAGCTCTGGCAGTCTCTTTCAGTCGAAGGCTTAGTTCTCCATTATCTGAATAGGCATCTGCATAAACACAGATTCCCGAAACTTGGCGTTCGATACTGATATCATCCATGTTGTATCGCTTTGGCAGATACTTAGGGACAAGCGGAACGGTAACCCCTAGTGCATCAACGGCCTCCTGGAGAGAGACATATGTCTTTGTTTCGCCAATTTCAAGAGGGTATTTTGTAATTTCTGCATAAGGGGTCCCTGATTGGTCGAGTTGGAATATCTCGCTTGTCCATCTGGCGATTGTAGAAAACAAATCTATCCCGCATGCCTCTGCGGTCAGAGAACCTACGATACATAAAACGGCAAAAGAAGCAGCGATTTTAGTAGCGATTCGCTTTGATTTCGATCGCTTTTGGTGGGATTTTGAGAGTTCATTTGTCAGCAGATCATGGCGGGCATGAAACTTCGCCAGCGAGTCCTCGGCAGATACCCCAAATGGTATAGGGTCTTTTTCGTCCAATGCGTCGAGATACGCATTGATCTTGTCAAGGTCAACATTGCCGTCAGCAGCATCGTCTGTCAGTACGGCCAACTCGTCGACCAGGGTATCCACATCTGCTTCCTCAAGATGCTTGAAAATTTGGACGTCATTATGGCTGACCCCACCCTGTGAGCGACGATCACGCCCCCGAAACATCTTTAACACACCTTCACCTCCTATTAAGTGCCGTGTTTGTACATTGGCAAAATGTTGCATATATCAAAGAATTTTTTCTTTTTCGTAGAGATTCAGTAAATGTGCCTTTGCACGCATAAGTCGTGAGCGGCAACTAACCTCTTTGATTTTAAGGACGTCTGCTATCTCTGAATACGAGAGCCTCTCCTCAAAGCGCAGAAGAAGTATCTCCTGCTCCTGTGGAGACAGGCCTTTAGGAAGGACTTCGCGGAGACGCATTCCAACCCCATCTGTGCTCAGTGTGCTCTCGGGCAGAACATCTATAGGCAATTCGTTATGCCAACTTAATCTGGCGTAGTTTCGAACTAGATTCGCCAAGATACGAGTAATATATGCTTCGGGATTGTCAATGACCATAGTTGTTGATTTTTGCAAATAAATCAGAAACGCTTCGTCTACCAAATCTTCGGAATCATAACGATTTCGAGTAAGACGGTAGGCCAAGCGCCATAATTTAGGGCTGTATTCTAGATAAAAGCTGTCAAAGTCACTGTGGGCGTATTTATTCTCCACGATGCACCACCTCCCTTAACGCCTTGTTGGTCTCTTCTTGTCCTTCATTTTTTTCAGATTCGTCCTCCAAATCATCTTCTGAAAATTCAATAATTTCAGGAACATTCAAGAACTCAACAATCGTCATGTTAAATGCTGTGGCGATACGGATAAGTGTTTTTAGGTTAGGCGAATCCGACTTTCCGCGAAGTAAGCTGTTCACGGTGGAATAGGGGAGTCCGCTCATTGTAGCCACCTTGTTGACTGATAGCTTTCTGGACTTGCGTAGTTGATTGATGCGAGCAGCGATCAGATTGGTCAGTGTAATACGAACTCCTCCTTCCTGATTAGTTTAATCGCATCAATTCTACCAATAGTTTGCCCTGTAATTGACGATAAAACGCTAACTTTTGAAAATTTGGTGTTGTTTCGCTAATTAATATATAATGAGAGTGTGTATTCATTTTTATCAGCAAAACAGCCCTGTCGGGTCACGCCGCGACCTGTCAGGGCCATTTTTAAAAATGGACTGGTAAATCATATAAAGATTCATTTGCAATTTTGGACATTGTGCTCTTTTTTAGGACTGAATCGACGACTTGCAACATTTTCCTTTCCTGGAAACATATCGTATACAGAAGAATTTAACGTGACTTAGAAATAACATCTGCTATCAAAGCAAGTCTTTAATAAGAAGGGCGTGGGTATATGGGAAAAATCAGATGGCTGCATATTTCGGATCTTCACTATGACCGCGAGATGACGGGAGACTGGCCGGTGAGCCAGGAGGACTTTCCTGATAAAGATGTTGATTTTATTGTTTTTACGGGAGATCTGCATACTTACGGAAGAGATTACAACGAAGGAAAGCGCTTTTTAGCAGGGTTGGCGGAGCGATATCATTTGAACCCCAACGAGGACGTTTTTATCGTTCCCGGCAACCATGATGTTGATCCATACCGGGCTTTGACTGAAGAGATTGATGCGGTGAAATCGGAAAAGGGAAGAAAGGATGCTGAAAGAAAAGCAAAAAAGGCGGCTAAGGCGGCAAGCAAAAGTTTTGAAGACTTTGCAATCGAGCGCCTCAAACACCTCCGAAACGCTCCGAGCGATGCTTTGAATGCTGACGGCAGCCATCTGTCGCACCGCTTTTCTGAGTATTGTAAAGCTGTTGAGTCAATTTGTGGTCCTGTGACGTTTTTGAGAGATAGGGATCCCTTTGCATATGCAGACACCTTTTGCAGAAAATGGAAGGACAAGATCAATCTGATTCATGTAAATTCTGCTCTGCTTAGCTGCTCTAATACCTACCTGGCGCAAATACTCGACATCTGTGCGCTCAATGATCTTGGTCACGATGATACCTTTGATCGCACACTTCCTACCATAGTCCTGGCTCATCACAATTACGCTGAGTTAGCCTTTACCCAACGCAAAGCGTTAAAGCCAATTCTTGCGGACCTGAATGTTCGTGCCTATCTGAATGGAGACTGCCATCAGTGCAGTGAGGACAATATCCTGCTGGATGGTGGGCGTGCCATCCCTTGCTTTACAGCGCCAAGCATTTATAAAGCTCAAGGAGATGACACAGCCAGCATTGGCTTCTATCTTTATGAAATGGACACCGGCAGCCCACAATGGCGTGTAAATGTAGAATCCTATCGTTGGATAGAGTGGCAGTGGGAAATCGCCCCTTGCCGTGCAATCCCTGCCTTTAATATGCGGGATATTAGAGTCGGACTTCATGAAAGATACGCTCGGGATGTCGAGAAGCTATCTCTTAAAATTCTCCCAGAGATCATATACCAGTCACCGGATGGCACCGTCACCAACGAGTATAAAAACCGCGGGAATGAAGCCCCAGCGCCTATGCTCCAGCTTTTAGAAGAGCATCGAGATGTGCGGCATTTTCAACTGGTTGGGAAGGGCGGTTCGTCCTGTGGTGGAGTCGGAAAAACAAGTACATTGCTGAATCTCGCTTTTTCTTTGACCTCATCATCCAACGCTCCCGATATTGCTCCGCTCTATATTCAGCTGAGACGAATTTACGGAATAAACAGCAAGTCAAAGAACAACGAGAATCGCATTCTCCACTATATGCGTGAGGAATATAAGCTCACAGAGGCTGATCGCAACGCTTCCTTTATATTCCTGCTGGATGCTTTCAATGAGATTCCGACCACAGCGATGCAAATCCGATGCATTAGGGATATCCTTGACATTTCAGATAAGAAATACCCGGAGGCAGCCATTATCCTCAGCAATCGTGATCCGCTGGATACCTACATGGATCTGCTGGAATATGAAAACGGTTTTGACGCTGACCAGATTGATAGGTTAAAGTTCTATTTCCACAACTGCTACATCAAGGAACTGTCGCAGGAGCAGATTAATGGCTATTTTGAGCAAAACCAGCGCTATTTGATTTCTGCCACTCGTAATATTCTGGATACCCCCTTCTATTTAGTGCTTTATCGCCAGGCTATGCAGCCGTCCGGCAAGGATGCAGAAAGATGGATCACCGCTGCATTTCGAGACCACCTGAATAATGGTACTCCGGAGAAGATCACATTGATGCTCCAAATGCTGCTGCGCGAGATTGACAATCTAAGAAGAGATATTGCCTCTGCCGAGCGTGAGCTGCGCTGCTTTATCCTGACAAAAGTGCTTCCATATCTTGGGTATCAAATGGTGCTCAGTTCCCATTTAGATCCCGCGCTTACGCCCATAAAAAGTCCTAACTTCTTCAGGCGAGATGCCTATGCCCGCACATATGCGTGCCTTTCTGCATATCTGCCGACCATAGACATTTGGAATGAATATAAGAATCAGAACCCTGAGACGCTGGAAAGACCTTGGAACACTCTGCGTAAACTCTATCAGGATAGTAATCCTGATATTTCTGATTTGACAGCAGCTATTCCCTATACAGTTTTCCCTTCCGGCCTGCTCTGTCATCACGGAAGAAATATCAGCTTCTGTCACGATAACTACAGAGATTTCTTTGCTGCGCTTCATATTGCAAACGTGGTCTATGGCCTCTGCAATGGAATCAATCTTGCTGCGCTGTCCCCTGATGCGCAGGAGGTATTTCTGTTACAGCTCGAAACTCTTGACAACAGCATTCTCTTTGATGCTATTTCGATCTTACGGCAATACTTTGGCCTCTCTATCTATGACATCAGCGCGCAAGACACCATGGGCATCTCTGACACCTGCTCACAGATTGCTTTGCCAGCCATCTTGATTCGCCTTCTTGATGCTATCATCCGTCGCGGCGAGCTTTCTAAGAACGAGCACTTCCAATTATGTCAGCTTAGATCAACACTCTGCGAAAGGTTTGTGCTGTCTTTTAAGGCACTGGATGAGAGTGATCCGCTGCAGACAAAATACTGTCTCTTTTTCTCGCTTGCGCTATCAATGCTGGCGAGGGACTATCGAACGGGGATTGCGGGGACAAGAGATCTGATCAAATGTGCCGGATATGCCCAACAGTGTATCAATGGCGAAAAGAAATTAAATATTCCAAAAGCGGACGGCTACCTTCAGGTGGCCTTATGTCTCAACGCTCGTATGGAAGATCTGCTCAACGTGACGGATACCAAGATGAACGGTACGCTGCCTTTTTCCTCTCAGCTGGCTGATGCAGTTCGAGAGGCTGTCAGGGACTATCACGAGGGATCGATGTACAAACGGGATGAAGCTGTTCGTACTTTTAGGAGAAATTTATTCCCTCGATGGAAGCCCAGCTTGGGCAATGTTCTGGCGTGCTGCGACATTTTTCAGATTATTCTTGAAGCGGCGTATGAAAAATATGTCTCCGCCGCTAATCAGAACAATCAGAACTATCAAGAGATCGCCCGCCTTGGTTATGTTAGCAAGGCATACCTTGTTTTGGCTGCGATTGGGACAAGCGGTGGTGCGTTGAATCTGCTGGCACAGATGTTGATCAATCAGGCAAATCAGTATGAAGCTGACCAAAGGATTCCTTTTTTTAGGAGGCTTCCTGATATCGGCACCTTTGCCCAGCAACATGCCGCACCTTATGGTTGGCCTTTAAACGACAACTATGCGCTTGCCTACCGTGTGCTTCAAATCGTATGCGGCATTCAGCGCGGCAGCCAGCCGTATTCTCACATGAAGAAGGCTGAGCTTGTGCTCAAGGGCTACGTCTCCGAATCGAGCAGCACACAGTTGACCTCACTTAACATTGCCATCAACGGCGGGCTGGCGATGGGACATTACTGGAAGGGGCGTCTTCTGCTGGAACAGGCGAAACAGGACCATGACCGCTGCAACGACTATGAAAATGCTGCTATTGTCAGCTTCTGTGCAACAAATGTGATAGAACGCTTTGATCACTTGCCTGAAAATGCTGACGAGGACGCTGTTCCCCAACTGTTTCCTCCGCAATGGCTCTCTGCCATCGAGCTTTTACGATATCCCGACAGAGTGGATTTTCGTGTTGATCGTAGGATGGTATTTCAAGCGATTCATCAAAAGCTTGCCCAGCAGGTTGAAGAGGTGCAGAGCGACAGTATCCAGATACATAACGAGCGCTATCGCCTGACAAAAAAGGATGTCAGAAGCAATCTGGAGCGCTGCTTGGATATGGTGAAAGCGCGGTTCCCTGACAAGGAGCCCTTGATCCAAAAAATGATTCGATCAATAAGATAGGCATAGCAACGATACGGTTTTGATAATCTATCTGCTTTTGCAGACCTGCTATCGACCAAGAATAAGCAAAGAGACACCGGGAGTATACCGCTCCCAGCGTCTCTTTGCTTATTCTATGCAACGGAGGTTCAGAGTTTTTCGGGCATTTGCTTTAACCGACCCACCCATGTATTCCGCCAAGCCTTTGCTTTTTCTGATTCAGGCCATTTTACTAACATTTCTTCCAGTATTTGAATCTGTCGCTGCGCTAAAATGAAGGCGTTGCGCGAGCGATGATAATCGTAGTTTTGCAATTCTGGCTCTGTGGCATCCTCAAATGTGTTCCAATCCAAAATATCCTTGAAAATGTGATTCTCTGCATTTTCACCGTATAGCGCATCTACGCAGTTCGAATAGAGTGCTATTGACCTAGGAATATCCGAGGCGGTTTGGCAGTCTTGAATTTCTCGTTTTAAGATTCGCTCTGCCCTTGCCAGCAATTGCTTCTGCGGATGAGAGTTTTCCATTCTTTCAGCAAGTGCCATAAGAAGAGTTGCTCGTGATACGGCGTTGCTATCATGCAGCCAATCTAACGCGGTATTTATTACCTCACCGCTGCACGCAGGAAGATCGGATGCTAATTTGGACAGCAGTACCTCTTGAATTGCTTGCCACTGCGCCTCTGATTCTAACCGCCGTGTCCTAACGTGAAATACAACGTTAGATAGCACGATAGCTTCCTGTAAAGCTCTCACATCCGGTTCGAAGCGATTCCAAATCTCTCTGGCAACTTCAAACTGTGACCTTTCGTCGCGAATAGCATTAAAAAGCCATTCTGCACTCAATAAGCGGACATATAGCAGTTCCGAGCAAGCTGCTGCACAATATAGTTCTCTATCGAGTGGCGAGATTGCCATTTGAAAGGCCAGTGTATCAAACATCATTGGAGAACGCAGCTGACTTAGCAGCGTCAGGAATCCTGTAATATCTAATTTGAGCGCCATATGGTATCCGCAGGTTAACCATGTGAGTCCGCGTAAATGGATATGTCCTGCCTGGTCAATCAGCAAGTGGTACCCCTGTGGGCTTGGCCGGGCTTTTCCGTTTAGTAGTGCCCACAGTGTATATTCTGGAGAAGATGCTCCACACTTCAGATAATCACACTGCTGCTCAGCAGCCTTTGCCAAATTTGGAAACTCTGATAAGAACAGAGCCTTAACTCCACCCGCGGATTGAAGCATTTCCGTTAGCGGTTCCACTTGGCTCGTGCAGATATTGCTCAGCGCATAACAGAACATTTTACATGCATCTATTCGATCACTTTGTGCTCGCTCTGCTACGGCCGTAAGGACTGTAGAGAAATCCTCTTTGCAAATACATATCTGCTTTGACGATTCATCATACCACTGCCGCAAATACCTTTTCGCGGCTGACTCTGCTGAAGTTTCGCTTTGAACCTGACACCGGTATGTCTCAGAGCAAAAAAGGACTTCATTTGAGATTCTCAATGCTCTTGGCTTCTGCTGTTGGATATCGGAATCAGAGAGACTATTCAGGTACTCACAAACTTCCATGCATACCCGATGCTCCAGCGGAGCTATGACAAGCGGAAACTTTTGCGCCATAGAGTTGAGAGAATTACTCAGAAGGAATCCATCGATCGTGCCGTCCTTGTGATATCGAATCAGATATCGGTCGTGAAAGACGCCTTTTTCACCACGCGTCAGATTTCTTACCACCAGATTGTTGTGAAGAAGGGGTGCTGTCCGCTGTAAAAAAGCGCGAGTTTCCTCGCAAACATTACTTTTTAGATTTGTGTCCGGATCAAGCGAGCCAAGCGAGGTAATGATCTCCAGTTCAAGGTCTGTTCGTTGTATTCTTGTCAACAGCTTTTCTGCTGCCCGTGCAGAGAAGTATGGATCGGCAATTACCGCCTTGCAAACAGAGGATTGCTCAATATATGCTCTTACCTGCAAAAAGCTATCGATCTCTCCGGTTGTGGGGGTGTTAGAAATAAATGCCCCAGTTTCTTTTTTTTCCTGATAATCTTTAAAAAGAGAGTAGCCGTTCTCCATCGCCTCATCTAACACGGACTCATGTTCGCTGCGGATGCTGATTGCACGATCCGTGGTGATACGTTGGACTTTCATGAGTTGAGTTCGAATCAGTTCGCTGCTCTTTGCTGCAGAATGTAATAATTTATTTGTCCAAGAGTCTCCAATTTGATATGGAGTACTGCCCCAACTCGAGATGATGGAGAGTCCCATCATCAGCGCAATGCTTTGGGAGACGATTAGGTTTCCTGTGGCGACATTCCATGCGTGGACCACAACCGATGTCATTGGCTCATCAGCCTCGAAGCAGATTTCCTTTTTATTTGCAGGCCACACTTGTGTCTGATTGCAGATCACATAGTCTTTATACTTTCCAATACAGTTAACAATGATATCTTCTGCAAAATCTTTGCACTTACGAATCGTTGTAACCCGCAGGCCTTGATCCTTGTGGATATCTATTTCAAAACTGCTATTCTCAGGGGTACGATAATACACTTCGTAGTTGCCAAAACGACGTCCAGCTATACAGAAGTCGATTCCACAGTTGCATTTTGCCCATTCAAGAAGTTCAAGTGTCTGCTCGTAGCGCGTTCTGCCATCTGCACTGAATTCATTTTGTATCTCACTCAACAGAGAATGCTTTTCTCTGTTCCAAAATTCAGAGAGATAACAGAATTCGGATATGGGCACAGTCTGCCGTTCTTCATCATCGGAATATAGGAGCTGTTCTCTTTTATACAACTGCGGCGATTTGAGAGTTGCCCTTTCGCATAACATGATTGGTTCGGTACCCGTCAGACTTATCAAAAAATTATCCGCTTCGCTTGGCGATAGGATCGCCTTTACAATCAGCTTTTGCCCTTTCTTGTCCGCAGGAAAGGCCTTCCACAGATATGAGGATTGTTCGGTTTCACTGCTGAACCCATAGAGAAGTCTATATTGTGTATCTACCTTAAAAAGTAATAATTTGACAAACCTCTTCCGCATTTTGCATCTCCTTCGTCAATGTTGAGCAGGCCTTTCAAAGTGCGCTGCTATTTTACCGCTATGATCTGGTATCATTATAGCAAGTATACCCCTCCACTATCGATGCTCGCAATATTGGAATCCAGCAATCTGCGAGATTCCAATATGCAAGCGTTTTATAGTAGACAATATGCAACGTTTTTCGACGCGCAACACACAACAAATGTGGGAAGTCGTTTCACGGCTGCAATTCAAAACGGAGGGACTTTTATGAAAATCAAAAACGTGGCTATCAAAAACTTTAGAGGTTACAGCGATGAGATTAATAGCGACTTCGAAGATTTAACAGCATTCGTTGGGAAAAATGATATTGGAAAGTCAACTATTTTAGAGGCGCTTGACATTTTCTTTAACGACGGGAAAGGAGCAACAAAACTGGACAAGGCAGATCTGAATGTTGAAAGTAAAGCGCGTCAGGAAACAGACATCTCAATCCGGGTCTGCTTTACAGATCTTCCTGAAAAGATTGTTATCGACGCAACAAATGAGACATCCCTTAGCGCAGAGTATCTGCTTAATTCGGACGGTTTGCTCGAAGTTGTCAAACGTTATCCTAATGCAGGTACAGCAAAAGTTTTTATTTGTGCAATGCATCCGACGAATCCGGAATGTGCAGACCTCCTTTCTAAAAAGGATAGTGACCTTAGAAAAATAATTGAGACGAGAGGTATCCCGTGCGGAGATAAGACGAGAAACTCTGCAATGCGAACAGCAATTTGGAGCTATTACGGTGATGATTTGCAGGTCAATTCAGTCGAGCTCGATGTAACTAAAGGTGATGCCAAACCCATTTGGGAGAAGCTCCAAAAGTACCTTCCGGTTTACTCCTTATTTCAAGCCGACCGAAAGAACAGTGATAGTGACAGCGAAGTTCAAGATCCTTTACATGCGGCTGTAAAAGAGATATTGCAAGATGAAGGTATCAGCCAAACCTTAGATCATGTTGCAGAAATTGTAGAAGGAAAGCTGCAAGAGGTTGCGACGCGTACTCTTGAAAAGCTGCGAGAGATGAGTCCTGATATAGCCAATACATTGAGTCCTGTCATTCCACCTGCTTCAAGCCTGAAATGGGCAGATGTGTTCAAAGCGGTCACTATTTCCGGAGATGAGAGCATTCCTATTAACAAACGTGGTAGCGGATCTAAGCGACTGATATTGCTTAATTTCTTTCGTGCAGAAGTTGAGCGCCGTAAGGATGAAGCGAATGCTCCCGGCATTATTTACGCCATTGAGGAGCCGGAAACGTCACAGCATTCAGAAAACCAGAAAAAACTTATCAATGCATTGATCGCACTCTCCGCTGAAAGCAATGTCCAAGTAATTATCACTACTCATAGCGCGGTACTTGTTAATGCGCTCGACTTCAAAAATATCCGACTGATTTGTGCGGATGGATCTCGAAAACGCGTTGAGACCGTGCGCTCGGGACAGTTACCTTTTTCTTCGCTTAATGAAGTCAATTATCTTGCATTTTCAGAGATATCCGAAGGGTATCATGACGAATTATATGGCTATCTCAAAGAACAGGGATGGCTTAACGAGTATAAGCAAGGTAAGGCAACCGTTTCTTATAAAAGGCTCAACACCGATGGCACAACACGGGAGCAGCAGATATGCATGACAGAATACATTCGACACCAAATTCATCATCCTGAAAACACATATAATGCGCGTTTTAATGATTCGCAGCTCCGAAGGTCTATTGAAGACATGCGAGCTTTTGTTACTTCTAAAGCCCAAACTTCGGGAACCACTTAAATTCTTCCATAATAATCTGAACAGGGATTACCTTTCAGAAAGTTAAAGCACTATTTGTCTTTGACGGAGCGGATGAATTGAAAAACGCAAGGGATAGAATCGTTGGTAAATGAAAAATAATTTATAATCGCTGGACACATTTTTTCTGCCTTGATATAATACGAATACAATAAATAGGAGTTAAGGCTATGCTGATTTATCTTCAAGTAATCGAAACAGAGGAAGACAAAAGCAAGTTTGAAGACATATACCTGGAATATCGAGGCCTTATGTATTATGTTGCTTACAAACGCTTGCACCATGAGCAAGACGCAGAAGATGCAGTACATCATGCATTTATGAAAATAGCCGAAAATATTACGGCTATTGATCCAGTGAGTCCAAAAACAAAGCAGCTCGTCGTAACTATAGTTGATAACAGAGTAACTGATATGCTGCGAATGAATGGCCGACATCCCACCGCAGAATACAACGATGAAATTCTTAGCAGTTTGAGCTCCGAACTTCACACGGATGATTTGCTTACAGAAGCTATCCTCAAGCTTCCGGAGCAACAGCGTCATGTTATCTGGCTGAAATACTATCACGGTTACAGTTTACGGGAAATTTCAAAGATGCTAGGCATTACATTATCTTGGGCACAGAAAATTGATCAGAGAGCAAAAAAGCAACTTGAGATACTATACAAAGAAGGAGGCGGTGAATTTTGATCACGGATGCGCAGCTACGCAAAGCTGCTGAAAAGTCCAGCGACTTATATCTGCGTTACATAGAACGGGATTACAATTCTACCTCTTCTCATGAGTTCTCTGCATCGTTTGAAAAGAAAATCAGGAAATTGAGAAAACGCGCAGATCATCCTTACTTCTATAAAACTTTGCACAAGGCTGCAGCTGTTATACTTGCAATCCTGATTAGTGGAAGTGCGTGGCTGGCCGTTGACACAGAAGCGAGAGCTGCCTTCTTCGGATGGGTAAAAGAGCATTATGAAATGTTCTTCGTATATCGGTTTGCGGGCAAATCAGAGGAAGTGACTGAGCCTAGCCAGTATCAGCTTGAGTTGATCCCAGATGGATATTCTGAGAAAATGACCATTGATGAAAACGGGAGCGTAACAGTCATTTATGCGGATAATACCGGAAAACGATTGAAGTTTGGATATATGTATAATCCAAACTCTACCGAGTGGTATATCGATACAACGAATACCATCCATTCTAATTCGTATGTAAATGGACAGCCAGCGGACTTGTTCATATCTACAAGCAGGGAAGTGGCAAGTATAATAATGTGGACAGAGGAATCGGTTGATGTTGCGTTTTATGTATCGGGGTTCTTTGACGAATCGACACTAATTCAACTTGCAGAGAGTACTAGAAACACAAACTTGCAATTTAATAAATAAAACACTTTCTGAGTGTCCAAAATCACCCTCTTTTATCGTATTTGTATAAGTATGATGAAAGGGGGTGATTTAATGAAAAAAAGGCTTGTTGCAGTTCTGCTCCTTGCAGTAATGGCGTTAACGATTTCTGCATATGCATCGACTCGCGCTTCAGTAATTCAACCTGGTCTCTCTTTTGCGGGAACAAACGCAAATTGTTCTTTAATTGTTGCTGGGGATTTGGGAAATGAATCTATTAGTGCAACGATCAAATTAAACCGCGGATCAATTAACTTAAAAACCTGGTATACGACAGGAACTGGAGACTTACTGTTCAGTGACAGTTCTATTACTACGCCTAAAGGATATTCTTATACGTTAACAGCGGATGTAACAATCAATGGAAAGGTATATGCGCCAGTTTCTCTGACTAAGAAGAATGGCTGAGTATCCACAATCAACACAACTATTGCTCAACACAATTATCACTATTTATAAGTCGATCTACAGATGATGTGGCTGGTAGCCGAATCACCAGAATATCTAATTATAGTTTATCCTGTATGATTACTAATTCTAAAGTGCGGAACCTTAAGACCTGCACCTTGCGCCAAAATACTCCAGAAAACAGGGAGAGAATGATTTAGAAAGAGAGAAGTACTATGAAAAGAATTTTTGCGTTTTTTTAACATGCCTAACGGTTTTCGGAATGCTTTGTACCTTTGCGTTAGCAGATAATGAAACGATACCTGTTGAAGTTGGCCCATATCCTGGAAAAGAAGAAGTCAACGATGAGAAAATCGAAGTAGCGGTTGATTTGGATGAAATCATTGATGCTATGGTTTTTAATCGCATTGCGACATATGTACCTTCAGAGACGGAATATGCAAAAGCAAATGAGATTCTTGATTTATATAACACGGTAAATTCAGGGGGTAATGTGACCAAACATAGCACTGGTAGCGCATATCTTGAAAACTGGAAGAAATTGAGATACGGCAATCTTATTGAGTTGACATTGGATTACGATGAAGGAATTGACAATTTATTGGTGCTGAGATGCACAGGTTATGCAACTGATGCTAAAAATGATGCGGTGGAATATTATCCTCAATATACGGATTCTGCGCAACATTTTATGTGGAACTACTTGATGACCGAAAGAGTGAGTAAAACAGTGGCCAGAACCGTAGGCAATAATCATGAGTGGGGAATTGCAATGATTAACTCCATGTTGAATGCCTATGATGGATACTATAATAAGTATTTAAAAGAAGGAATGAGTGAGGACGCTGCCAGTAGCAACGCGCTTAAAAGCACTGTCCTGTATATGCCAGTATTTAAATACGATTCCGTTACCTACATGCAGTCTTCGTATGAGTTCTTTAAATCGTTTTTTTCGGCGGAATCTGTTATGGATTTTTGGAATAATTGCTATGGGCGCGCATATCCAGAAAAAGGATATCCTGATGCTGTGAAAGCATTCAGCTATGCTGGATTTATTGCAAATGAGTTGGTTTTGGATGCAAGTGGGAATACTGCTGGTAATCTTACAGAAGCGCAGACTAAAAGTGTTTGGGCATGGGATTGGTACTCTTATTAATTCGTAGACATGAATGGGCAAATCGCAAAGGGAGATGAGTGCCTTTGAAAAAAATTCCAAGAGTGATTCTATGTATGATGGTGCTTTCAATTTTCATTTTTGAAACGCATAGGTTTTCAACTGCAAAGTGGGAAGCAATGCCAGAGATGCGAAAGCTGATAATTTCTGATTTGTTGAACAGATATGATTTTATAGGAATGCATGAAGAGGATGTAATAGCTTTATTAGGCCCCGAAACGGAAGGAAATCAGCAAACGTCTTTTAAAGGCGATCATACATATTATGCCCCAGATGAAACGATGGTCTACTTTATTGGTCAGGATATGTTGGAAGATGTATGGCTTATCTTTAGCTTACAAGACCGGCGCGTGATAAAAGTCTCGTTTGGCGTGACTTAAAATTGCACGACCCTATAAAAAACGGACAAAAGACAAAGTCCTTCTGATGTAGGAAAATAGAAGTGTCACATCAGAAGGACTTTATCATGCCTAAAAAATGCATGCACATGCAGTAGATGTTGCCGGAGTCCACGCGATGCTTGCGGAGGGAAAAGATAAGGGACCTGTGCGGCATGAATGCAGGACTACTGCGGAAGCAACCTGTCTGTGCGGATGTAAAACAAACAAGAAGAAGTCCATGTAGCGACCTATTGGTGCTGGGAGCGAGAGCCATTGGCTGCTGCTAAACTATCGCCGTGCTCCGGTGGACCGTGTTAATACCATTGAGAGGCCTTGATGATAACAGATATGTATTGCGACCTCGCTTCTAGATACCGACCTTATTCCTTTTTGAATTGCAAAAAAGTGAGTTTGCTGATGTATCATAAAATTACTGAAAGTATTACCGTAAATTTACCTGTACAGGGGGATTGAATTATCTCTAAATCCTGTGGTATTCTTATGCTGTAAAGAAAGAAATGCTTTTTGAGTCGCTCAAGGAGCATTTCCTTTTTGCTATTGTGGCTCCTGAAGAATATGTAGAAGAGGTGATATAAATATATGAAAGAGAGTGTTTGCCGGATATCCAGATGTGGTAAATGTTGATCAACTTAGAGAGATGTTAGGTGGCATAGGCTACAAGGTGGCATATGGCCTGCTGTACGATGGAAGCATTGTGGTACTGGCAAAGAGTTCGAGAGCAGCACAATGGCGCCTGGAAAGCACATGGCGATATCTCGAGGGTAGATTGAAAATCAAGAGGAAGAGATTCTGCTCCTATATCTGAAGCCGGTGGAAAGTTCCGAAAGAGAGAATACGAAATCTTATGAAGCTGGGCATACCGAAATATTCTTTCTACAGATGGTGGTATGTGAAAGTCTGTTGGGCCGTGGCCGGAGATCCAGCGCTAACATGGTCAATAACGAACGATCGGCTCGTACGGGCAGGATACTACAGTATCATCCCCCGATACGGGCCGTTGCACTTAAGCGATTGAACTGCCGTGCACAGAACCGTACGCACGGTAGCCTAAGAGGGCGGGGCTTGCACCCGGCCTATTCGATTGTTCATATTAAGATATCGCCCAGTGAGGGCACGATGTTTTGAGGGGGGATTACATATTCAAAGAATACTCCGACATTCTAACGGTTTCTCAGGCCGCAAAGGCTCTGGGGCTTGGACGAAACACCGTTTATCAACTTGTCCGCACGCAGCAGATAGGCTATAAGCGCATTGGTACAAAAATCATTATACCAAAGGCGTGCTTGATTGACTTTGTGCTGTCAGCACGCTATACTGTAGCCAATCCATAATAGCAGACAATCTTCGCTGTCGAAAGGAGTTATTATGACAGGGAGTCTGCAAGTAAAAAATGGCAAATACTATATGGTGCTCAACAGTACCGAAAACGGAAAGAGAAAACAAAAATGGATATCTACTGGCCTGACTGAAAAGGGCAATAAGCGCAAGGCAGAACAGATGTTGCGGGAGAAGCTGACGGAAGAAGAAAAGCGAAATCCGGTAGTGTGTTCAGATATGACTGTGGCGGATTGTGTTCGGCGATGGCTGACACGCATGAAGCGGCGAGTAGATGAGGTAACATACAGAAGTTATCAGCATACGGCTGAGACGCATATCCTTCCATACTTTGACGAGAACGGGCTAAAACTGTGCGAATGTACGTTAGAGGTGCTTCAGACTTATTTTGATGAGAAATATCGGAATGGTCGTAAAGATGGCAAGGGCGGACTGTCCTCTAAAACCATGCGCCATCATAAAGGCATTTTGGGTCAGGCCTTGGCGGAATGTGTGAAAGATGGGCTGATTCCATCAAACCCTTGTCAATATGTTGAAATGCCGCGCAGAGAACGCCATGAAGCACATTTCTATAGTGCGGAGCAGCTGCAGCAGCTTATTACAGCCTTGAATGGTGATCCGATACAGCCGCTTGTAAAAATCGCGGCGCTTTATGGGCTGCGGCGCAGTGAACTTCTCGGATTGAAATGGGACAGTATTGATTTTGAAAATGGTATGGTGCTGATTCGCCACACGGTTTGTAAGATGATTGTCACCGTGGAAAAGGATAAGACGAAAACCCAAAGCAGCCGCCGAAGCTTTCCTATGACAGAAGAAGCGCGGGAGATTTTTCTGAAAGCAAAAGCTGAGGAAGAAGAAAACCAGCGTTTGTTTGGCAAGGCCTACCAAAAGAATGACTATGTTTTCAAATGGCCCGATGGACGTACATTTGCTCCGGATTATGTAACGCACCATTTTTCAAAAATGCTTGAACGGTACGGAATGCCGCACATTCGCTTCCATGAGCTTCGTCATAGCTGTGCCAGTCTGCTGCTGAACAACGGCTGCGGTCTGAAAGATGTGCAGGAATGGATGGGACACAGCGACATTCAAACGACTGCCAATATCTATGGGCATTTAGACACTTCCAGAAAGCAAAGCCTTGCAGATAAGCTGACAGAATGCTTGCGTGAGGGACGTTAGAAAAACGTTAGAAAAAAGGCAGATGGAGTTCATACTAAGATAAAATAAAAACCGCGAACCCATTGAAATCAATAGGTTCGCGGTGGTACGCCGTGAGGGATTCGAACCCCCGGCCTTCTGGTCCGTAGCCAGACGCTCTATCCAGCTGAGCTAACGGCGCATGTCTCATATCGGACAACGGTGTTATACTACCACAGCCTTTTCGAAAATGCAAGCATAAATTTCAATTTTTTAGAAAAAATTTCGCGGCCTGCCGCAAAGGGGTTTGACACCGACCCGCCGCACCGTTACAATAGGAGCGAAAGACATTGATTTTTAAGGAGCAAGACCATGGAAAACACTTTCAAAGGCAGTAAAAATTACGTCGCGAGCCCGGAGCTGATGAACGCGGTGAATATTGCCGTGGCGCTCAAAAAGCCGCTGCTCATCAAGGGGGAGCCCGGCACTGGCAAGACGATGCTCGCGCAGGCTGTGTCTGAGGCGATGGGCAAAAAGCTCATCATCTGGAGCGTCAAATCAACGACCAAGGCGCAGGACGGCCTGTATGTCTACGACGTGGTGCAGCGCCTGTATGACAGTCAGTTCGGCACGTCCGGCGTGGATGATATTGCAAAATATATCAAGCTCGGCAAGCTCGGCGAGGCCTTTTCCGCCGATGAGCAGGTCGTGCTGCTGATCGACGAGGTGGACAAAGCCGACCTTGAGTTCCCGAACGACCTTCTCTGGGAGCTCGACAAGATGGAGTTCTATATCCCCGAGACGAAGGAGACCGTGCGCGCCAAGCACCGCCCCATCGTCATCATCACCTCGAACGCGGAAAAGGAGTTGCCCGACGCCTTCCTGCGCCGCTGCATCTTCCATTATATCGACTTTCCCGACCAGGAGCAGATGGAGAAGATCATCCGCGTGCACTTTGACCATATCGACGAGACGCTGCTCGCACAGGCGATGCAGGCATTTTACTATCTGCGCTCGATCGACTCGGTGGAGAAAAAGCCTTCCACGTCCGAGCTTGTCGACTGGATCCGCGCGCTTCAGCTCTCGGGGGTCGATACGTCCCGCATTGCGAAGGATATCCCGTTCATCGGGGTGCTGCTGAAAAAGGACAAGGATATCTCGGCCGTCCAGCGCCGCCTGAGAAGATAAGGCGCCATGTTTACTGGATTTTTCTATCTTCTGCGCGCGCATGGCTTCCGTGTCAGCCTGAATGAGTGGATGACGCTGCTGGAGGGACTGATGCTGAATTTGCAGCACGCCTCGCTCACGGGCTTTTATGAGCTCTGCCGCGCGGTGCTCGTCAAGTCCGAGGCGGATTACGACAAATTCGATCAGATATTCCTGGAATATTTCGACGGCGTGCCCTACGAGGGCGACCTGCCCGAAGAGATTTTGAACTGGCTGAACCACCCGGAAAACGCGCTGGAGGAGTTCCGGCGCTTCCTCAAAACGCAGGGCTACGAGGAAAAGACCATCGAGGAGATCCTCAGAATGTTTGAAGAGCGCCTCAGGGAGCAGACCGAGGAGCACAACGGCGGCTCGTACTGGATCGGCACGCGCGGCTATTCGAACTTCGGCAACAGCGGCCACAGTCCGCAGGGTATCCGCGTGGGCGGGCAGAGTATGTATCGCCGCGCCTTTCAGGTCGCGGGGGAGCGCAAGTACCGCGACTTCCGCAAGGACAATGTCCTCGATATCCGCCAGTTCCAGATAGCCTTCCGCCTGCTGCGCCAGTATTCGGCGCAGACGATGGGGGAGAAGACCGAGTTCGACGTGGACGGCACCATCCGCGATACCTGCGACAATGCCGGCACGCTCTCCATCCGCTACAAGCGCCCGCGCCGCAACAGCGTGAAGGTGCTGATGCTGATGGACTCCGGCGGCTCGATGGAGTATTACTCGCGCCTTTGCTCCATGCTCTTTCAGGCGGCGAAGCAGTCCAATCACTTCAAGGAGCTGCACGTCTACTATTTCCACAACTGCATCTATTCGAGCGTGTATACCAACCCGCGGATGTGGCGTGAGCACGCCGTCGCGACCGACTGGGTCCTGCAAAACTACGGCAGCGACTATAAGGTCATTCTGGTCGGCGACGCGCTGATGGATATGTACGAGCTGACAGAAAAGCGCTACGATTCCCGCACCGGCGAGGCGCGCTGGTCCGGCATGGATCAGATCAGGCGCTTTTGCGAGCACTATGATCATCTCATCTGGCTCAACCCCGAGGAGCCGCCGCGCTATCGCGGCTATTGGGGGGAGAGCTACTTTCACATCCAGAAGGCGGTCGATATGTTCCCGCTGACGGTCGACGGGCTGGAGCGCGGCATGAAAAAGCTGCTCGTAAACCGCTAAGGGAGAGAAAAAGCGGCCGTTACGCGTTATCGGCTACTCCCCGGCAGAGGAAATACTTGATTTTGACAGGCAAAGATACTATAATAATTTTCTAATTTCCTTATTTGTGCTTTTGATGGACTGCGAGGATCGATTATGGACAAAGTAAAAAAGAACGATACCATCCATGCGGCGGCGAGCCGTATGGCAGAGAACTATAAGGGCTCTCAGATCCCGATGTACGGCGATGCGCTTCGTATGCCCAATCGCAATGCGGTCATCGAGATCATCCGTGACTGTCAAAAGCTCATTTTTCCTGTTTACTACGGCGACCGCGACCTGCTGAAGCTGCCGTCGGAGCAGTACAGCGCGCTTCTGATGGAGCACATTCACGAAAAGCTGACGCGCCAGATCACGCTGACGATGCCCGAGTGCGACGAAAACTGCGAGGTGGCCTATGAGATCAGCACGGCGTTCATCGCGCGTATCCCGGCCATTCAGGAGCTGCTGCTCAAGGACCTGTCTGCAAACTTTGAGGGCGACCCCGCAGCCTACAGCAAGGAGGAGGTCCTGCTCTCGTACCCAGGTATGTTCGCCATCTTCATCTACCGCATCGCGCACGAGCTGTACGAGAACAGGGTCGCGATGATCCCGCGCATGATGTCTGAGTACGCCCATTCGCAGACCGGTATCGACATCAACCCCGGCGCGAAGATCGGAGAATATTTCTTCATTGACCACGGTACGGGCGTGGTCGTCGGCGAGACGACCATCATCGGCGACAATGTCAAGCTCTATCAGGGCGCGACGCTCGGCGCGCTTTCGCCTGCCGGTATGGCGACGAACCCGAATGTCCGCCGCCACCCGAAGATCGGCAACAACGTCGTGATCTACGCAAACTCCACGCTGCTCGGCGGCGCGACGGAGATCGGCGACAATGTCATCGTCGGGGGCAACGCGTTCCTGACGTCTTCGGTCGAGCCCGATACGGTCGTCAGCGTGAAGAACCCGGAGATGACCTTCCGCGGCAAGCGGCACAAGGAAGAATGATCCTGACGGAAAACGCGCGCCTCCGCCTGCGGACGATGTGCCGCGACGATCTGGAGGAATTGTATGCCCTGCTTTCGGACGCTGAGGTGATGCGCTGGCTGGAGCCGCCCTTTACGCGCGAACAGGCGGAGCGGTTTTTGCAGCAAGCGGGACTTTCCGATCCGCCGCTCATCTATGCTGTGGAAAATACGGAGGGGGAATTTCTCGGCTATGCGATCTATCACGATTATGACGAATGCAGCCGGGAGCTTGGCTGGGTGCTCAGACCGGCTTTCTGGCACAAGGGCTATGCAAGCGAGATGACCGCCCTTCTGACTGCGCTTGCGCGGCGGGAGGGGAAGGACGCCGTGATCGAATGTGCGTCCGGGCAGAAGATCAGCGCCCGTATCGCCCGACGGTACGGCTTTTCCCGTGAGGGCTGCGCCGACGGCTGCGACGTTTACCGCCTGCGCTGCGAAAAAGAAAAAAGGTAGGCTTTCTTCAAGAAAGCCTACCTTTTTTGAATGAAATTGCATTACAGCAGCAGCACGCCCGCATCCTCGCACAGCCTGCGGGTATCGGCATCCCAGAGGGAGGCCTGGACCTCGCCGATGTGCGCCGTGCCGATCAGCAGCATACAAAGTCTGCTCTGGCCGATGCCGCCACCCATCGTGAGGGGCAGCTCGCCACCCAGCAGCATCTTGTGGAAGGGAAGTGTGCGGCGGTCATCGCAGCCGGCGATGGTCAGCTGCGCGTCGAGGGACTTGGGATCGACGCGGATACCCATCGAGGAGACCTCGAAGGCGTGACCGAGCACATCGTTCCAGTAGAGGATATCGCCGTTGAGCTCCCAGTCGTCATAGTCGGGGGCGCGGCCGTCGTGCTTGATGCCGGACTTTAAGACCTTACCGATCTGCATGACGAAAACAACGCCCTTCTGCTTGCAGATCGCATCCTCGCGCTGCTTGGGGGTCAGATCGGGATACAGATCCTCGAGCTCCTGCGTGGTGATGAAGAACACATCGCGGGCAAGCTTGGTGTGCAGGGAGGGGAAGGCGATGTTCAGCGCGTCGCTCGTCTCGCTGATAGCGCCGACGATATCGCGTACGGTACGCTTGAGGTATTCCACATTGCGGTCCTCCGCGGAGATGACCTTTTCCCAGTCCCACTGGTCAACGTAAATGGAGTGCAGGTTGTCGACCTCTTCGTCGCGCCGGATGGCGTTCATATCGGTGAAGAGGCCCTTACCGACGTTGAACTCGTAGCGCTTGAGGGCAAGGCGCTTCCACTTGGCCAGCGACTGCACGACCTGGGCGTTGGTGCCGACGTCGGGGATATCGAAGGAGACGGGGCGCTCGACGCCGTTTAAGTTGTCGTTCAGACCGGAATTTTCATCCACGAACAGCGGAGCGGAGACGCGACGCAGATTGAGCGCATTGCTCAGATTCACCTGGAAATTACTCTTGATGAATTCAATGGCACGCTGCATTTCGTATACAGACAGAGGGGTGTGGTAGTTCTGAGGAATATAGGACTTACTCATCGGGTCTCACTCCTTATTAAAAAATATGCATTTATTATAAACACGGCTATTACCATTTACAATAGTGAAATTTGAAAGAATTCCCATTGCAAAATGAAAAAAATTTGTCGACACAAACAGCATTGCGGAAAAACTTAATTCTTTTGCCCGTTGCAATCCGGGAGTATGCGTGGTAGACTGCAAAATGAGATAAAATGGAGATAGGAGGCCCTTTTGTGAGAACACTGCTGACCAATGCGGATATCCTGCTGCGCAAGGAAGACGGCGGCTATGAAACGCTGCGCGGCGCTTATCTCGGCATCGACGAAAATAAGATCGACTATATCGGCGCGGCGCGTCCGGCTGCCGGTTACGACTGCGAAAAAAATATGACGGGCAGGCTCCTTGCCCCGGGGCTGATCAACTGCCACAGCCACATCGCCATGACGCTCATGCGCGGTATCGGCAGCGGGCTGCCCCTGCAGGACTGGCTCTTCAAGGCCATCTTTCCGATCGAGGACCGGCTCGTGCGCGCAGATATCGCCGCGGCGAGCCGCTTTGCACTGCTTGAAATGATCGCGGGCGGCACGACGAGCTTTTCCGATATGTACTTTTTCCCCGAGGAGACCGTTTGGGCGGTCGAGGAGGCGGGCATCAAGGCAAACCTCAACCGCTGCGTGCAGTGCTTCGACGAGAGCCAGACCGTGGAGCAGAACACGCAGATCCCCGAGTCGCTCGCGCTTTTTGAAGCCTACCACGGCGCGGCGGACGGACGCATCCGCATCGATTTTTCCATCCACGCGGAATATACCTGCAAGAGCCATATCGTGAAGGCCTACAGCGAGCTCTGCCGCGAACGCGGCGGGCGGATGCACATCCACCTTTCCGAGACCGCGCGCGAGCAGCGCGAGTGCATCGAGCGCTACGGCAAAACGCCGACGGAGTGGTTCGAATCGCTTGGCACCTTCGATTCACCCACGGCGGCGGCGCACTGCGTCGCCGTGACGGAGCGCGACATGGACATTCTGAAGGCCCACGGCGTCAGCGTCATCCACAACCCGACGTCGAACTTAAAGCTCGGCAGCGGCTTTGCCCCCATCCGCCAGATGATGGACAAGGGCATCAACGTGACGCTCGGCACCGACGGCACGGCCAGCAACAATAACCTCAATATGTTCGAGGAGATGCACCTTGCCGAGATCATGCACGACGGCTACCACAACGACCCGACGCTCATCTCGACGCAGGAGGTGCTCGACATGGCGACCGTCAACGGCGCAAAGCTCCAGGGCCGCGACGACACCGGCGTGCTCGAGGTGGGCAAAAAGGCTGATATCATTGCCATTGACATGAGCAAGCCCCACCTTTATCCGAACTTCGACACGCCCGCGCTTTTGACCTGCTCGGCGCAGGCGGGCGACGTGTGCATGACGATGGTGGACGGCAGAATTTTGTATGAAAACGGCGAATTCAAGACGCTGGACGAGGACAAGGTGCGCGCCGATATGGAGCGCGCCGTTGAGCGCCTTTACAGAAAGTGAGAGAGAAGCAATATGGAGAGAGCGGACAAGGACCTTGCCTTCCTGCTGCGCTACGAGAATGTGGCGTGGTTTGAAGACGGCGCGGTGCGCATTTTGGACCGGCGCGTTTATCCCGCAAGGGTCGAATTCGTCACCTGCCGCAGCCATCAGGAGGTCGCGCAGGCTATCACCGACATGGTGACGCAGAGCGCGGGCCCCTACACCGCCGTGCCGATGGGTATGGCGCTTGCGGCATGGGAATGCCGCGAGAAAACGGCGGCAGAGCAGATGGAATACCTGAAAAAGGCAGCCTATACCATTTCCCACGCGCGCCCCACGACGCAAAAGCGCATGGGCCTTCTGTGCGAGATCTGCCTGAAGGAGGCCGAGCGCGCCTTGGCCGCGGGGGAGAATGTGGCCGAGGCCATCAAGAATAAGACCATCGAGCTCAACAACGTGCGCTATAACAGAATGGCAAAGATCGGCTCGTACTTAGTCGATATGTTCCCCGACAACGGAACGGTGATGACGCACTGCTTCGCCGAGACCATCGTCGGCACGATGCTGCGCGAGTGCAGAAACCGCGGCAAGCACATCCGGCTTTTCTGCCCCGAAACGCGCCCGTATTTTCAGGGGGCGCGCCTCACGGCGTCTGTCTGCCACGACATGGGCTTTGACGTGACGGTCATCTCCGACAATATGCCGGCGTTCGTCATGCAGAACGAAAAGGTCGACGTTTTCACCACCGCGGCGGACGCCATCTGCTGCGACGGCCATGTCGTCAATAAGGTCGGCACGTTCCAGAACGCCATCGTCGCCAAGTACATGGGCATCCCGTACTTCGTCACCGGCGCGCCCGATCAGGGACACGAGACGGTGGACAGCATTCACATCGAAATGCGCGACCCGAATTTCACGCTCCAAGCCATGGGCGTGCGCACGGCGATGGAGGGTGTGAAGGGCTACTATCCCGCCTTCGATATCACGCCGCCGCATCTCGTCTCGGGCGTCGTGACCGACCTTGGTATTTATTCTCCCTACGATCTGCACCGCTATTTTACGGACGGCAGCATCGGCAGGGACAATCTGGTGATCTGAATGGAACAAAATCTGGACATTCTTCGTCAGGAGATCGTGGACAAATCGCTTGAAGCGTTCCGTGAGGGCCTGTTTTCCGGCACGAGCGGCAACATGAGCTGCCGCGTCGCGCCCGATGAAATGCTCATCACGCCGACCTCTGTGCGCTACGATGTGCTGCGCGCGCGGGACATCGTGCGCATGAAGCTCGACGGCACGGTGCTCGAAGGGGAAATGCAGCCCTCGAGCGAGTGGCGGATGCACGCGGCGGTGTATGAGGCGTATGGCGAGACGAACGCCGTCTTTCACACGCACTCACCCTATGCCACGGCGTTTGCCGTCGTGCGGAAGAGCATCCCCGCGGTGTTGATCGAATCGTGCATCTTTTTGGGCGGCGATATCCGCTGCGCGGACTATGCCGCGCCGGGGACGAAGGAGGTCGGGGTGAATGCTGTCCCCGCGCTCAAAGACCGCGGCGGCTGTACGCTTGCCAACCACGGCGTGCTCGCCGTGGGGAAGGACCTTGCGCAGGCATACCTGCGCGCGGAATACATCGAAGATGTCGCCAAAATTTACACGTATGCCAAGTCCATCGGCACGCCGGTGGCGCTCGATACACTCTAAAACACCCTGCGCGTGGGCGCAGAAGGAGAATTGCCAATGAAAAGCTTCCTGAAAAAAGACAGGCTCCTCGTGCTGCTGGCACTGCTGGGGCTGCTGGCCTCGCTCGTGCCGATCGTCAACCGTGTGCAGACCGAGGAGAGCAACAAGTATTACGATTACGTCCTTGACTATGCGAGCCTGCGCTCCATGGCGCGCCAGTCTTCGCAGACGGAGGACGAGTGGCTCGACCTGTTCCGGTCTCTCGGCGTCGACAAGGTCGCCCTGAGCGAGGCGAGCGCGCTCAACCTGCACGATAACGCCGCCATCCCTGTGCACGCCATGACGGTGAAAAAGGCGGCGGAGAGCTACGGCTGGGAGAACAACTATCCCGCCGAGGTCGTTTCATGGCTGAGCGAGAGCACGGACGTGAGCGATGCCATCATCTGGACGGAGACCGCCGCGGCCTACGAGTGGATGCTAGACGCCTTCAACGCTCGTTTTGAAAATTTTGAAGCCAAGACCTATCTTGAGGGCGAACACGGCTTTATCTTCATCCGGCAGCAGGAAAACGGCATGAAGGGCGAAAAGCTGCTCGATCTGCGCCTTGGCATCTGGCCCGGTACGGTGGAACTGATCGAGCGCCACGGCTATCAGATCGTTCCGCGCACCGTGACGCAGAAGGATATGAACGGTACGAAATTTGCCGAGGCCTATATCGACGTCCTCAAGCACTATAACGCGCCCTACTTCATGAACAACGGCGACGAGCTCGTCGGCTATGAGAGCGACGAGGGCTGGGACCTTCTTGTGCAGTATCTCAATGAGAGCGGCGCGAGCGTCGCGATGATGGAGCAGAACGACCAGAGCCAGAATCAGACCTGGCCCGGCATCGAGGATCTGCTGAACGAGACGGGGTATCGCGGCATCCGCGTGTTCAACGAATGGGCCTACATCCAGAATCGCTATCAGTACTGCGGCTATGAGGGCCCAGAGGAGATCACGAACACCTTTTTCCGCGCCATCGCCGAGCGCAACTGCAAGGTCATCTTCCTCAAGATGATCTTAGAGCCGGATACCGATGTCAGCTGGGACGCCGACGAGAAGGAGTGGGTCTATATCACGGACCCCGCCGAATATGAAAAGATGCTCGCGGACCTCGACACGCGCCTTGCGCCGCTCGGCTACACGCGCGGCACCGTGCCCGCGATGGAGATGGAGGATCCCTCCGTGCTGCTCAAGGTCGTACAGGGGATCGGCACGGCGGCGCTTCTGGTGATGCTCTTCGACCTGTTCTTCTTTATCGGCAAGCGCTGGCGCACCATCCTGCTCGCGCTCGGCGCACTGGGCTTTGCGGGGCTTGCCGTGCTGAAGCCCACGATGTTCCGCCTGATCCTGTCGATGTCCGGCGGCATCGTGATGCCGTCGCTTGCGGCGGTGGGCCTGTGCCGTGTGCTGATGGAAAAGCGCCGGACCGAGCCGCAGGCGAAGTTCGGCAGGGTCCTCGGCTACACGCTGGGGATTTCCGTTTTGACCATCCTCACTGCGTTCTGCGGTTCGCTGCTTGCGACCTCCGCGCTCTCGCAGCTTTCCTACATGATCGAGATGGACCTTTACCGCGGCGTCAAGATCATGCAGCTCATCCCCATCGGGCTCTTCATCCTCGCATATCTGCTCGTTTATGCCTATGAGGAGACCGGCGCGCGCGACGCGGTGCTCGCCCATGCGGGACCGCGCGGCGAAAAGGGACGCGTCAAGCGCTTCAATGCCTATTTTGCCCAGGTGATGAAAACGCCCATGCAGCTCGGCTGGTTTGTGGCGATCGTGGTCATCGCGGTAGCGGCGGTCTTCCTGCTGCTGGTGTTCGTCTATTATATCTACCGCACCGGCAACTCCACCACCACGCCCGAAACGGAGCTCGCCTTCCGCAACTTCCTGGAAAACACGCTCATCGCCCGCCCGCGCACCAAGGAGATGCTCATCGGCTGGCCGATGCTGATGCTCTTCATCTGGTCGCTGCGCCGCGGGATGAAGTTCCTGCCCATGGTGTTCGGCATGGGAATGAGCATCGGGCTTGTCAGTGTGGTCAACACCTTCCTGCACATCCGCACGCCGTTTTTGCTGAGCCTGCTGCGCACCGGCTGGGGCATCCTCTTCGGGCTTCTCATTGGCCTTGCCGCTGTTGTGATCGCGGAAGGGATCTACCGTCTTGTGCGCAGGATCTGCGGGGTGGAAAATGTATAATATCCTGATCTCGGGCTATTATGGCTTCGATAACATTGGTGACGAATCCATTCTGCGCACGCTTGTCTCCTCGCTGCGCGAGCACATTCCCGGCTGCTCGCTCACGGTGCTCTCGCACAACCCCGCCTCCACGCGCGAAAAGTACGGCGTGGAGGCGGTGGACCGGATGTCGCCGATGGCGATCCTGCGCGCGGTGAAGGGGTGCGATATGCTCATCTCCGGCGGCGGCAGCCTTTTGCAGGATGTGACGAGCAGCAAGAGCCTGCACTATTACCTTGCCATCATCCGCTGCGCGGAGTTCTTCCACAAGAAGGTGTTCATCTACTCGCAGGGCATCGGCCCCATCGACCGCCCCGGAAATCGCCGCGCCGCGGCGAAGGCCCTGCAAAGGGCGGACGGCATCGTGGTGCGCGACGAGCGCTCCGCGGCACTTTTGGAGGAGATCGGCATCGCGCGCGACAAGGTCGTCATCACGGCCGACCCCGTCATCCGCATGAAAAAGCCGGACGGCGACGTCGGCGCGGACATTCTGCACAAGGCCGGCGTGACGCTGGACGGCCGGCTGACCGTCGGCTGGGCCATCCGCGAAAAGGACAAGGACGGCCGCTTCGTGGCGGAGATCCTGAAGTCCATCCGCTGGCTCAAGGAAAAGTACAACGCGCAGTCTGTGCTCATCCCGTTCCACTATGAAGAGGACGGCGAGGTGTGCCGCCATATCGCATCTCAGCTGCCGGATGACACGGCGGTCTGCCTGAACGAAAAGTACCTCTCGGAGGATATGCTCTCTATCATCGGCAACATGGACCTGCTCGTCGGCGTGCGCCTGCATTCGCTCATCTACGCGGCCATCATGGGCGTGCCGCTGATCGGCATTTCGTATGACCCCAAGTGCACGGCGTTTTTGAACTCCGTGGGGCTCGACAAGCTGAGCACGAAGGAGAACTTCACGGCGGAGCTCTTCCTGCCTGAGGCCGAGCGCGTGCTCGAAACGGGCAGGGAGCAGGTGCAATGCGTCGAGGCGCACATGGCCGAGCTTTCGCGCAAGCTCGACACGAACGAGAAAATGATCTGCACGATCATGGAGAAATCGAGGAAACATACCATGCAAGACCCTCAAAACAATACGGAGAAGAAGGATAGATCGGGCGTCCGCACAGCAGGCGCGATCAGCTTCGTCTTTCTGCTGACGCTGTTTGCCAAGCTCCTCGGCGTGGTGCGCGAGATGATGCAGGCCAACATCTTCGGCACCGGCGTGGACGCGGACCTCTACACCGCGTCGTATAACTCGACGCTCTATCTTTTCACGACGATGTGCTACGCGCTGTGCATCGCGGCGGTGCCGATTTTGACGAAGGAATTTGCTGCCGACCGCAAACGCGGCGAGAAAGCGGCCAACAACCTGTTGACCATCACGCTGCTCGGCTCGCTCGCGGCGGTCGTTTTGTGGCAGATCTTTGCCTCGACGCCGCTCGTCGGCACGATCTGGGACCTTGACGCGGCCGAGCTGCCGCGCCTTGCGAGCTATATCCGCATCATGGCCTGCGCGCTGCCGGTCGTGGCGGCGGCGTATCTGAACGTCGCCATCTTCCAGGCGACCGACCACTATGAATTGCAGGGCAGCATGAGCATCCCGTACAACGCGTTCCTTGCGATCTTCCTTGTGACGCTGGGCGCAAAGTGGGGCATCAAGGGCGTCGTCATCGCGAGCTCGTGCGCGTGGCTCTTACAGCTTGCCATGAGCATCCCGTATGCGAAAAAGGAACATTATGTCTACCGGCCGATGCTCGACCGCAAGGCGGACTATGTCGGCACCTACTTCAAGACCGCGCTCGTCACGGTGCTGACGACGTCGATCTTCCTGTTCTGCTATCTCATCGACACGGCGACCGCCACGGCGCTCAACGACAGCGCCGTCAGCGCGTTCTACTATGCCGATAAGCTCTTCACCCCGCTTACGACCAGCGTGCTCTACAGCATCAGCGCGGTCATGTTCCCGCGCTTTAACCGCGAGTTCACGAAGGAGGACTCGAAGGGGTACCTCGGCTACATCTGGAACGTGACGGAAAACACGCTGCTTTTCATCCTGCCGGTCTGCGCGATGATGTGCGCGTTCGGCACGGATATCATCCGCGTCATCTTTGAAAGCGGCAGCTTCACCGCCGAGTCGACCGAGATGACGGGCAGCATCTTCGCCCGCTACGCGCTCGGCATGAGCGCTTTCGCCGTGCTCGACCTTTTGAACAAGGCTTACTATGCGATGAAAAAGACGCTGGTGCCGCTGCTCATCAACCTCGGCGTGCTGGTGCTGAATCTCATTTTGAACCGCGTGTTCTACACCGATACCGGCGTCGCGCTGGCAACGTCGCTTGCGCTGACGATCGGTGCCATCGCGATGACGATCCAGCTCTTCCACGGGACGAAGATCGTGCGCCTGGTGCCGCTCCTCAAGGGCCTTGCCGCCACGGCAGCGATGGCGGTCGTCCTCTACGGCGGGCGTTCGCTTCTTGTCGCGGCGGATGACAGCAAGCTGATGCTCGTTATTAAGTGCGGTCTCACGGGTGTTGTGGGCTGCGTCGTCTATGTGCTGGTCAGCGTGCTCCTGAAGCAGAGCATCATCGCGGATACGCTGAAGAGATTCAAAAAGTAAGTTCTTGGAAATTTTTCCCTGCGCTGCGCAGGGAGGGGGAGGGCAGCGCCCTTGGCGCTGCCGCGTGACCAAAGGGGGTATTCTCTTTCCGAAGAGAATACCCCCTTTGAAACCCCCAGAGAAAGGCGAGGGGAGTCCCCCTCGACCCCCGGCATTGGCAGTCGGGTGTTTGAAGGACTGCTCGGCCTGCGGAGTGTAAGTGCCTGCTGTTTTTTGCATCTAAACGATTTGATTTGCTCCTATCCCCGCTGCCGCTCTGCCTGCGTGTCGGCAGTCTTCAGCAATTTCCGTCTACTTTGGATGTTATCAGCCTTGCAGGTGCCTACCGAGGCGGCATTGCTTCGCTCGCCGCGTTGTTTGCACTGTCGGTAGAAGGTGATCACACCGCACTCGCGCTCAGATTCGAGAGCGGCAGCGGATGCAAGAAGCAGAGGCAAATCGTTTAGCACCGACCATGGCGGCGAACGAAGCAATGCCGCCACGCAGAGACTCCCATTCCGCAGGCGCCGCACCCCTTCGAGCTGCAAGCCAGCAATGCAATTTCCTCTGGGTGGGTCTAAGGGAGGGATATCTCTTTTTCAAAAAGAGATATCCCTCCCTTATTCGCGTCCCCTGCACGGTGCAGGGAACAAAGCACAGCGATGTAATAGGTTACCCCTGACGTTTTTTGAACGTCAGATACCCCTCCAGCATCAGGCTCGCTGCCACGGCGTCAACGGTTTTCTTGCGCTCCTTGGCGCGCTTGCCGTTATTCAGCAAGATATTGTGCGCGTCGACGGTCGTGCGGCGCTCGTCCCAGAGCGTGACGGGGAGTGATGTGGCCGCGCGCAGCATTTCGGCAAAGCCCTCGGCCTTTTCCGCGCGCGGACCGCGCGTGCCGTCCATGTTGAGCGGGTGGCCGAGCACCAGCTCGCTCACCTCGTGCTCTTTGATGAGCGGCAGCAGCTTTTCGATGACCGCCTCGGGCCGGTAGGCGGTGATGACGGTCGAAAAGCCCGTGAGCGTCAGCGTGCGGTCGGAGATCGCGACGCCGGTGTGCGCGTCGCCGTAGTCGATGGCCATGATCTTCATAAAATTGCCTCCTGAGCGTTTCCTTTGCCTGCCAGCATACAGGATTTTTGCCAAAAAAGCAAGGGCGGGGCGGGGAGAAGCGGGCTGCGGCTGAAAAATGTGTCCGGAGTACGCTGCTGCGGAAGAAAAAACGCGGGAAAGGGCGGAAATCTGTGCGATTTTCTGCAAAAACGTTCAAAAAGTGCTTGACGGCTGGACATATCGTGTGGTATCATCTTACTTACCTGTGAAAGAGGGCTTTCCTTTTGCGCGCTTTTGCTTCTCGGCACGCAAGAAAAAGCGCCCCTTAAATTTGAAAGCAGGGAGGCAATCGCCAGCTCCGCGCCCTTGGGGTAAACGGAGCTGAGTAAATAAGGAGGTGCCGTTAGATGCGCATTAAGATCACGCTCAGATGCAACGAGTGCAAGCAGAGAAACTACAACACGATGAAGAACAAGAAGAACACCCCGGACAAGCTTGAGCTGAACAAGTACTGCCCCTTCTGCAAGAAGCACACCGTCCACACCGAAACCAAGTAATTAGGAAAGGCTGTTGAAACATGGCAGAAGAAAAGAAGAAGAAGGACCGCGCCAAGTGGTTCCGTGAAATGAGAAGCGAACTGAAAAAGGTCGTATGGCCCACCGCATCCACCACCGCGAAGAACACCGGCACCGTGCTGCTGTGCTCTCTTGCTGTCGGCGCCTGCATTTGGATCTTCGACTATGTGGCCGTTTCCGCAGTGCACCTGCTGATCGGTCTCGCGGGCTGACAGGAGAGCAGTCATGGCTGATAACGCTAAGTGGTATGTCGCGCATACTTACTCCGGCTATGAAAACGCAGTCAAGACGGCCATCGAGAAGTTCGTCGCCAACCGTCATCTGGAGGACATGATCCTCGACATCCAGATCCCGCTGGAGACCGTCACGGAAGTGACCGACGCGGGCGATATGAAGGAAGTCGAGCGCAAGGTCTTCCCGGGCTACGTGCTCGTCAAGATGATCATGACGGACGACACCTGGCATCTGATCCGCAACATTCGCGGTGTGACCGGCTTTGTCGGCACTGCGAACAACGAACCCATTCCTCTCACGGAGGAGGAAGTCCTGGCCCTCGGCATGGAGCGCCGCGAGATCGTCGTGCGTTACAATGTCGGCGATCAGGTCAAGATCACCGACGGCCCGCTTTCGTCCTTCCTCGGCACGGTCGAAGAGATCGACGCAGAGAAGAACAAGGTGTGCGTGGTCGTGTCCATGTTCGGACGCGAAACGCCGGTCGAGCTGGAGCTCGATCAGGTCGAGGTCGTAGAACCGTAATCACCGCTAAAAGCGATGAGCCGCATATGCGGCAAACGTGGGAGAGACGCTGCACGTCTCGCCAAGGGCGGCCGGAATCGCCGGCCGTTACCACATCAATATTAAGGAGGTGCCTCTCATGGCACAGAAGATCACCGGTTACGTTAAGCTGCAGATCCCTGCAGGCAAAGCAACTCCCGCACCCCCCGTTGGCCCCGCGCTCGGTCAGCACGGCGTCAACATCGCTGCGTTCACCAAGGAATTCAACGAGCGCACCAAGAACGACATGGGCCTTATCATCCCCGTTGTCATCACGGTGTATGCTGACCGTTCCTTTACCTTCGTCACCAAGACTCCTCCCGCTGCGGTCCTGATCAAGAAGGAATGCAACATCGAGTCCGGCTCCGGCGTCCCCAACAAGACGAAGGTCGCCACCATTTCCAAGGCTTCCGTCCAGAAGATCGCTGAGATGAAGATGCGCGATCTCAACGCGAGCACGCTTGAATCCGCGATGAGCATGATCGCCGGTACCGCACGCTCCATGGGCGTTGTCGTCGAAGAATAAGGAGGGTGTGAACAATGTTTAGAGGTAAAAAGTATCAGGATGCTGCAAAGCAGATCGAAAAGAACACGCAGTATGACGCCGCAGAGGGCTTCGGCCTGATCTGCAAGACCGCTTCCGCGAAGTTCGACGAGACCGTCGAGCTGCACGTCAAGCTGGGCGTCGACTCCCGTCACGCTGACCAGCAGGTCCGCGGCGCCATCGTCCTCCCCAACGGTACCGGCAAGAACGTCCGCGTTCTCGTCTTCGCCAAGGGCGACAAGGCCGAGGCTGCCAAGGCTGCCGGCGCTGACTATGTCGGCGAGATGGACCTCGTTGAGAAGATCCAGAAGGAAAACTGGTTCGACTTCGACGTCGTCGTCGCTTCCCCCGACATGATGGGTGTTGTGGGCCGTCTCGGTAAGGTCCTCGGCCCCAAGGGTCTGATGCCGTCCCCGAAGGCCGGTACCGTCACTCCCGACGTCGCCAAGGCTGTTCAGGAGTCCAAGGCCGGTAAGGTCGAGTATCGTCTCGACAAGACCAACATCATCCACTGCCCCATCGGTAAGGTTTCCTTCGGCCCCGAGAAGCTCGCTGAGAACTTCAACGCTCTCATGGGCGCGATCATCAAGGCCAAGCCCGCCGCTTCCAAGGGCCAGTATATCAAGTCCTGCGTCGCCGCCTCCACCATGGGCCCCGGCGTCAAGATGAACACCGCGAAGATCTAAGAAAACTTAAAGAGGGGGACGCTGTCCCCCCTTTAGATTCCCCCTCACCAGTTTGCGAACTGGTGTCGCCGCGCGATCGCGGCTGAGCCGCGGTATTTTTCTGACGCGCATGTCGTCAGAAAAATGATTTGCGCTGTGCGCGGCGCAAATATGGGGTATTTTGCGGAAAAAACGATATTTGGGGTTGACAATGCTGCCGACTCTGGATATACTATTAGAGCGTTCCAAAGACAGCAGGTGAGATCCGTCTCGTAAGTCCTGCCGAGGATGGCAAACATTTTATGATTGCTTTACCGTCCTCATGTCCTGCATGAGGACGGTTTCCTTTTTAGAACGCCTCTTTACCCCAGGCACGCGAGGCGTGCCGCAAAATCCAACGGAGGTGAAATCAAGAAAATGCCTAACGCAAAAGTTCTGTCTGAAAAGCAGGCGATCGTGGCCTCTCTGACCGAGAAGCTGCAGGGCGCAGCGGCCGGCGTCATCGTTGATTACAAGGGCATCACCGTCGCGGAGGACACTGAGCTCCGCGCCGAGTGCCGTAAGAACGAGGTCGAGTATGCTGTTGTGAAGAACACCCTGCTCCGCTTTGCTTTCAACAACGTCGGCCTCAATGAGCTCGATGATCAGCTGAACGGTACCACGTCTCTTGCCATCGCTGCCGATCCCGTCGCCCCCGCGCGCGTGATCGCCGACTTTGCCAAGAAGCTCAACGGTAAGTTCGAGATCAAGGGCGGCTTCATGGACGGCAAGGTCATCGACATGGCCACCGTCAATGCTCTGGCCGCGATCCCCGCACTGCCCGTCCTGCAGGCACAGGTGCTTGGCACCATGCTGGCTCCCATTTCGGGCCTGGCTTGCGTCCTCAAGCAGATCGCCGAGAAGAACGGCGCTCCTGCCGAGGAAGCTTCCGCAGAATAATCGTCTGCACCCAACCAAAAAACAAAAACAAATTTCTTAAAATTGGAGGATCAATACAATGAGCGAGAAAGTTACCGCTATGATCGAAGAAATCAAGGGCCTGACCGTCCTGGAGCTCTCTGAGCTCGTCCACGCTCTCGAGGAAGAGTTCGGCGTTTCCGCCGCTGCTATGGCTGCTCCCGCTGCCGGCGGTGCTGCCCCCGCTGCCGAGGAGAAGACCGAGTTCGACGTCGTCCTCGCCGGTTTCGACGCTGCTGCCAAGATCAAGGTCATCAAGGCTGTCCGCGAGATCGCCGGCCTGGGCCTGGCCGAGGCCAAGGCTTTCGTCGAGTCCGCTCCGAAGGCTCTGAAGGAGGGCGTGTCCAAGGAGGATGCCGAGAACTTCAAGAAGCAGCTCGAAGAGGCTGGCGCGAAGGTCGAGATCAAGTAATCTCGCCCCGCTGCAAGGTTTCAAAAGCCCGTGTCGCAAGACACGGGCTTTTTTTGTAAAAAGAACGCAGAGAGAGGCGCATTAGCGCCGATGACGCTTGACATTTCTATATATTGGAATTAAAATGTATAAATTACCGGGACAGGAAGCGCAAGGCATTGTGCATCCTGCGTATCAAATTTGAAGAGAAACAGGCTGATGACCGCGCGGGCCTTGAGCGCTTGCGCGGCCGTTTTTTCTGAGATGGGAGAAACGATGAAAAATACCAAAAACTTTGCGAGCCGCTGGGGATTTATTCTGGCATCCGTCGGCTCGGCGGTCGGCATGGCGAACGTCTGGGGCTTTCCCAATAAGCTGGGGAGCAACGGCGGCGGAGCGTTTCTGCTGATCTACCTGCTGTTTGTCTGCATTTTCAGCTATGTGGGCCTTCCCGCGGAGTTTGCGATGGGCCGCCATGCGGCGACCGGCACGCTCGGCGCCTACGAAAAGGCTTGGGCGACGCGGGGTAAGACGGCGGGAAAGGTCGGTGGACTTCTCGGCTGGCTGCCGCTCGCGGGCTCGCTGTGCATTGCGCTCGGCTATGCGGTCATCGTGACGTACATCCTGAAGGCGCTGGGGGATTCCCTCGTCGGCACGTTGATGAGCATTGACACGGGTGCATGGTTTGATACCTTCTCATCCTCGTCGTTCGGTGTTGTTCCGTACCACGTCATCGTGGTCGTGGGCACGCTGCTGACGCTGTACCTCGGCGCGCACAGCATCGAAAAAACCAACAAGATCATGATGCCGCTGTTTTTCATCATCTTCCTGATCCTCGCGGTGCGCGTGGCGATGCTGCCGGGCGTGAGCGAGGGCTATCGCTTCATGTTTACGCCGCGCTGGGAGGCACTCAAGGACCCGATGATCTGGATCTGGGCGATGGGACAGGCGTTCTTCTCCCTCTCCGTCACGGGCAGCGGCATGATCGTGTACGGCGCGTACCTCTCGAAGGACGAGGACGTCGTCGGCGTCGCGCAGCACACGGCGCTGTTTGATACCATCGCCGCCGTGGTCGCGGCGCTCGTCATCATCCCTGCGTGCTTTTCCTACGGGCTGGATGTCGGCGCGGGGCCGAGCCTGCTGTTTGTCACGCTGCCGACGATTTTGCAGGATATCCCGATGGGGCGGCTGTTCGCCGTTATTCTCTATCTTGCGATGATCTTCGCGGGCGTGAGCTCGCTTCAGAATATGTTTGAGGCGGTGGCGGAGTCGCTGCTGCACAGATTCCCCAAGCTCAGCCGCACGGCGGTGCTGGCAATCCTGTGCGTGCTGTGCCTTGGCATCGGCCTTTTCATGGAGCCCATCAGCAAGTGGGGCCCGTGGATGGATCTCGTTTCCATCTATATCATCCCCATCGGCGCAACGCTTGGCGCGATCTCGTGGTTCTACGTGATGAAAAAGGATGAGCTGCTTGCTGCGGTCAATACCGGCAGCAAGAAAGAGCGCGGCGCGCTGTGGTACAATGTGGGACGCTTTGTTTACGTGCCGCTTGCGGTCATCCTGTGCTGCGTGGCGCTGTTCATGCACGTGGCATTCTGAGCCTGACAGGACATCTGCTTAAAATAGGAGAACGGTATGAAGACAAGAACGAAAGTGTGCGCTGCACTGGCCGCAGTGCTGGCGGTGGCGCTCGCTGTGATAGGGCTTACCTGGAATGCTTCGTTTGTGCCGGATGAGGCGACGCTGCCGGAAAAGATCCGCGATTTTGACAATATCGGCAGGGAGACGCCCCTCTCGACGGACGTTCGGGTCTATGACGACGTTGGGATCGGCAGCGAGGCGTGGTATCTCATTGAGATCGGCGAAGATCTTGATCTCGGCTATGTGAAGCTGGAGAAAAATTTTCTGGGACGCTATCAGATCGTACACCTTGGTTACGGCGGCGGAAGCTTTTGGGATGGGATCGTGGAGAGCGGCGGAACGTATTACTGGCTGCTTGGCGGCAGGGACGTGAGCGGCCGCATCGCGTCTGTCTCCGCGACGGTCGAAGGAAAGGACTACACGATGGAGAACACGATGGGCGACACGCATTTTCTGCTCTGCACGGAACTGTCCTCCGACTGGTCGCCCGAGGAGGATCATATCGACCGCGAAACGCTCCGCCTGTACGACGAACAGGGGAACGATATCACCGCAGACTACGATCTGAGCGGCGGCGGGATTCAATAAAAACGGAAGTTGAAAGGAGTTCCGTGCACAGCACGGACTCCTTTTTTATAAAACTTGTTGACAAATCAACATTGACGCGCTATGATAAGCAGGCTTGTTGATTTATCAACAACTGTGCTTAAAAAAGGAGGAACGCCCCATGGAGGAGCGCTTTGAAACCTTTACCGTCCTGATCGCGCGCATCAGCCGTAGCATCAAGCGCATCAAGGCGGAGGAAATGGCGGACTTCGAGCTCAAGGGGCCGCACGTGTCGTGCCTCTACTATCTCTCTCAGCAGGATAGCATGACAGCATCGGAGCTGTGCGAGCGCTGCGACGAGGACAAGGCGGCCATTTCCCGCTCGCTGGATGACCTTGAAAAAAACGGCTACATCACCTGCCAGAGTGGTTCAGGTAAGCGCTACAAGAGCCCGCTGCGCCTGACGGAAAAGGGCGCTGCGGTCGGCCGCGCCGTCGGAGAGAAGATCACGCGCATCGTCGAAGCCGCGAGCGAGGGCCTGAGCGAGGCCGAGCGGCAGACGATGTACCGCGCGCTCACGCTCGTCAGCGAAAATCTGGATCATATTTACGCACACAGAAAAACGGACAGCGGCAGAGCCGCGCAGAACTGAAAAGGAGAAGAAAATGAGTGTTCAGATCATTGTGGATTCAACGGTCGATATGCCCGAGCACATGAAGGACCGCTTTCGCATCGTGCCGCTCACGGTGCATTTTGGCAGCGAGGAGTTTATCGATGGCGTGACGATCGATAAGCGGCGCTTTTATGAGCGGCTCGTTGAGAGCGACGAGCTGCCCACGACCAGCCAGGCGACGCCGGCGGCTTTCGACAAGGAGTTTGCCGAGGTTGCCGCAGCGGGGGACAGCGCGGTCGTCGTGACGCTTGCGTCGAAATTCTCCGGCACATACCAGAGCGCGTGCATCGCAGCAGCGGAATACGACAATATCTACGTTGTGGACAGCAAAAGCGCGGCGATCGGCTCGGGCATCCTTGCCGAGTACGCGCTCGAGTGCGCGGATAAGGGCATGGATGCAAAGACCATCGCCGAAGCGCTGGAGAAGAAGCGGGATGAGATCTGTCTCATCGCGCTGCTCGATACGCTCGAATATCTCAAAAAGGGCGGGCGCATCTCAAAGACCGTCGCCTTCGCCGGGGGACTTCTCAACATCAAGCCGGTCATCACCGTGATCGACGGAGAGATTCAGGTCATCGGCAAGGCGAGAGGTTCCAAGCAGGGCAACAATCTGCTGGTGCAGAGAATTCACGAGAGCGGCGGCATCGACTTTGATGAGCCGATCATTCTGGGCTACAGCGGCCTGAGCGACTCGTATCTCAAAAAGTATGTTGAGGACAGCCGCGACATCTGGCAGGGCAAGGCGGACTCGCTCGATTCCACGCTCATTTGTAGTGTGATCGGCACGCACACCGGCCCCGGCGTGGTGGCGGTCGCGTTCTTCAAAAAAGGATAACGGCATAAGGAAAAGCAGGAAAACATTGTTTTCCTGCTTTTTCGATCATTCTGCCGCGATCCGGCGAGGGAGAATCGTCCGCCGCGCTCATGGGGAATCAGTGCTTCACTGCACCGCCGGGGAGGGAGACGGTGCAGGCAGTTCCGCCAATGTCCACGCTGCGCACGGCGACAGGGATGCCGTAGAGCGCGGAGAGCACCGGCTCAGTGAGCACCTGCGCGGGTGCGCCATCCGTTAGAATGCTTCCGCCTTTGAGTGCGAGCACTCGCGTGGCATGGCGGAAGGCCTGATTGGGATCGTGGCTCGAAAAGATGACGGTGTAGCCGTCCTTCCCAAGCTGTGCAACGCGCTCCATGACATGGTAGCTGTTGCCGTAGTCAAGGTTTGCGGTCGGCTCGTCCATGATGAGCACGCGCGCATTCTGCACCAGCGCCCGGGCGATGAGCATAAGCTGGCGTTCGCCGCCGCTGATCTTGCGGCTGCCGCGCTCAGACAGATGCGCAATGCCGAGCTGATCGAGCATTTGCATGACGAGCGCCTGCTGCGCTGCCGTCGGACCCTCCAGCGCGCCGAGCTTTGCCGTCACACCCATGAGAACGCTTTCGCGCACGGTGTAATTGAAGGTCGGAGAATAGGATTGCGGAATGTAGGCGATTTCGCGCGCAAGCGCGCGGCGGGAAAAATCGGAAAGCGCTTTGCCGTCGATTCGGACCTCACCGCGCTGCGGCTTGAGAAAGCCGAGAAGACAGCGAAAAAGCGTCGATTTGCCCACGCCGTTTGGACCGAGCAGGGCGATGACCTCGCCGCCGCGCGCGGAAAAGCTGACATTTTGCAGCACAGGCGCGCCGCCGTAGGAAAAGGAAAGGGTGCGAACGTCAATTGCCATTGTGCTCCCCCCCCGACAGGATGAGATAAAGGAATACCGGCGCGCCGACAAAGCTCGTCAGGATGCCGAGCGGGATCTCCGCGGTCGTGATCGTGCGGGCGATGGTGTCGACCAGAATCAAAAAGGCTGCGCCAAGCAGCGCACAGGACGGCAGGAGCTTTCGGTAGTCGTAGCCGAAGAGAATGCGGCAGAAGTGCGGAATCACCAGCCCCACCCAGCCGATCATGCCGCTGATGGCGACGCTGGCAGCGGTCATCAGCGTGGCACAGAAGATGACAACCAGACGGAGCCGGCGCGTGTCAACGCCCATGCTGCGCGCCTCGGCCTCGCTGAGCGTCAGCAAATTGATGCGCCAGCGCAGAAGCAGCAGCGGAACGAGTCCCAGCAGGATGGGGAGCGCGGCAAAGCGCACATCGCGTCCGCGGATGCTCGTGAGAGAGCCCATCAGCCAGTAGGTGATGGCGGGCAGCTGATTTTCCGTGTCCGCCACGAGCTTGATCAGCGACGTGCCTGAGGTGAAAAGCGAAGAGATCATCATGCCCGCGAGCACCATGGAGAGCGTGGAATCCATGCGGCTTTTTCGGCTGATGAGATAGGCGAGCAGTACCGCGGCCAGGCCAAAACAGAACGCACTGAGCGTGACGCCGAAGTAGCTCAGCGACAGGAAGAGCGCCAGCGCCGCGCCGAAGCCCGCGCCCGTCGATGCGCCGAGCAGATCGGGCGAGACCATGGGGTTGCGGAACATTCCCTGGTAAGAAACGCCCGCAACGCTCAGCGCTGCACCGATGAGCGAAGCGGCAAGGATGCGCGGCAGACGCACATTGAGCACGACCGCGGACTCCGCGTCTGTCCAGAATGCGGCAAGCCCCCATCTTGCGTGGGACACGGCACGCAGCGCGCCGTCGAGCAGGATGCAGACGGTCTTGTCCACACGCACGGCATAGCGGCCAACGGTGAACGCACCGAAGAAAATGAACAAAAACGCAGCGGTGAGAACGGCAAATCGCCGTGCGGAGCGATCGGGTGACAGAGCCATAAGAATTCCTTTCTGCGGTATCTTTGAAGAGAAGAACGATTTCCTCTTACCTTATCACGTCGCGGAAAGCGCGTCAAGATGGAAGCGGGAATGCCGCGATCTATGGTTTTTTTCGAACAGAGCCGGACGTTGCTTGACAAGAAAAGGGGAACGAACTATTATTATTCTCAAGAAAGAATAACGATGGCGAGGACAGATGATGAAACGACTGTTTTCCATATTGCTCTGCATCGTGATGATGCTGAGCCTTTTGAGCGGCTGCTCATCGGGCGGCGGCGCGGCGGCCGGAGAAGAGACCGTTGCCTTTACCGATTCCCTCGGCCGCACGGTGCAGATCCCGAAGGAGCTGACGCGCATCGCACCCAGCGGCTCGGTAGCGACGATGATCCTTGCAACCATCGCGCCGGAATACATGGTATCCGTCAGCGCGACGCCGTCGAGCGCGCAGTATCGGTATCTGCCGCAGAATCTCCTGACGCTGCCGACCACGGGGCAGATGTACGGCAGCAAGAGCACGCTGAATCTGGAGACGCTGCTCTCGTGCAACGCCCAGCTCGTCATCGACTTTGGCGACAGGAAGGAGAATATGGAGCAGGATCTCGACGCGCTGCAAAAGCAGATCGGCATTCCTGTCATCTTTCTCGAAGCGGACGTTGCCCACATGGAGAAAATGTACCGCACGCTCGGTTCGATCTTATCCGGCAAGGAGGCGCGCGGCAATGAGTTGGCGGACTTTGCGGCAGAGACAGTCGCCATGGCGGCAGAAAACAGCGCAAAGATCACGGATGAAGAGCGCGTGCGCGTGATGTATACTTCGGGCGTATCCGGTCTCGACACAAATGCCGACGGCTCGACGCAGGCGCAGGTGCTCTCACTTGTCGGTGCGGAGAATGCTGTCGTCGTGCCCGAGGTGTCAAATCGCGGCGGCGGCAACACGATCAACTTGGAGCAACTCTACAACTTTGACCCGGATGTCATCGTCTTTGCCGCCGGCAGCATCTACGGGACGGCGGCGGAGGACCCCGCATGGAATCAGCTTTCCGCGATTCGGGACGAGAGGTACTATGAAATTCCGGGGATGCCCTATAACTGGCTCTCCAATCCGCCGTCGATCAATATGCTGCTCGGCGTGTGGTGGCTGGGCAACCTACTGTACCCGCAATACTACGACTACGACATGACGGAAAAGACACAGGAGGCGTTCCGTGTTCTGTGGGATTATGAGCTGAGCGCGGACGAGGCGGAAGAGATGCTGCAAAACTCCGCCTTAAAGGGAATGGCATGATGCACAGGAAGAAACTGCTGACGCGCTTGCTCCTGCTCGCAGCCCTGCTGACGGCGCTGACCGTCAGCGTGCAGGCGGATGCCGTGACGGATACGATCGGCGTTTACATTGGCTATTTTGGCTGGAGCGAGGACCAATACGTCGAAAAGGCGACGTACCACTGGATGCAGCTCGACGACTGGTATGGGGGAGCGCTCGACACGCACGAGGTCGTTTACTCTTATTACAATGGCTCACGCACATATCTTGCGCTCGGTCGCGGATTCTACATCCGCGACCTGCTGGAATACGCGGGCGTCGACCTCAATTCCATCGCGTCCATCGACTTTTTTACAAAGGACCATTCGAACGGGGCCTATCGCTCGTTCACGAAAAAGGCGCTGTTCGACTCGCCGCGCTATTATTTCCCCTATCTTGCGGCCAACGAAGAGACGGGAGCGCTTTACTCCGCCGACGGCGGCGACGATCTGTGGGTCGGCGCGCAGCAGGTGGAGGCGATGCTTGCACTGGAGGATTACACGCAATGGGATGCGGTCGGCATCGACTTTGAAGCGCTGGCGGATGCGAGTCTGTATTCCACCGGCAGCCGCTTCCACCTCTTTTTCGGACAGGCCTCGCCGCAGGAGCAGGGGACAAGCTCGGCGGCGAAGTATGTCTACAAGATCCTTGTCACGTTTGCGGGCGCGCCGGTGCTCTCGACGGAGGAGACGGACCTTTCCCTCACCGTCGGCAGCGACCACGCGCTGCATCTGTCTGTTTCGGCGGAGGATGTGCTGCTCGACGACTATGTGAGCGGCCATATCATCTGGACATCGAGCGATGAGAGCGTCGTCAAGGTTGATGCAAACGGCAATCTGACGCCCGTGGGCGATGGCACGGCCACCGTGACGGCGTCCTACGGCAGTGCATCGACCACTGTGACCGTTCGCGTGGGCGGCGGCAGCGGCAGCGGGCAGGGAGACGGCCTGATAGGGGAGAGCGGCGGGCAGACGAATGACAATGCTGCTGCCTCTCAGAAGCCGCAGGGCGTTTACATTCTCTCCGGCGCTGCTCTGCAGCGCGAAACGAGCCCGGCCGGAACGGCTGCGGGTGAAAAAATGGGCGACGGCAGCACGCAGCTCGAGCTGACGGCGGCAAACGACGCGCCCGTCGCGCTGACGTTTGCCGTGCTGGGTGCGTTTGCACTGCTGGGCTACGGCTATGGCGTATGGCGCTACAAAAAATTACGATAACGATTCAGGGAGAAACGATCATGCCTTCCACAACGATTGAGACAACATTCCGCATCCACGATGTGCTGCGCGCGGTGTCTTCCGCGCTCGAGGTGCCCGTGGTCATCGTGCTGATCCTGTTCCTGCTTGCGGCGGCAGTGCTGACGGGCTGGGTCATTGCGGAGTTTTTCACCGAGCGCCGCCATCTGAAGGTGGCGCTGCCGCAGCTGCTTGAGGATCTGCGCACGGCGGATGACCGCGCGGCGGTCATCGAAGCGAGCGGCCTTCTGCGGCGGCAGAAGGATGCCCTGCTCGAGCTGCTCAATCACCCAGACTTCAACGGTGAGATGCGCGAGACGCTCGCTGTCCGCCTTTTGGAGCAGGAGCAGGACCGCTATGACAGGATCGTCAAGCTCAGTGAGCTGCTGGCGCGTCTGGCGCCGATGTTCGGCCTGCTCGGCACGCTCATCCCGCTTGGCCCCGGCATCATCGCCCTGGGACAGGGCGACACCTATACACTCTCTACCTCACTTCTGACGGCGTTTGATACGACGGTTGCGGGTCTTGTTGCCGCGGCGTTTGCCACAGTGATCTCGACTGTCCGCCGCGGCTGGTACCGCGAGTATGCCTCAATTCTGGAGGCGGCGGCGGAAATGCTGCTCGAGACCGAAAAGGCAGGTGAGCGCGCATGAACCGGCTGCGCTCGCGCGCCCTTTCCCGCCGCACAGAGGAAGCGCCCGTCGACCCGATGAGCTCGATCGGCAATCTGGCCGACGCGATGCTCGTGCTGGCTGTCGGCATCATGCTGGCGCTCATTTTGAACTGGAATGTGGATATCTCCACGCCGCAGGTGCAGAAGCCGGCCGATCCCATCCCCTTTGAGGAAGACGACTTGACACAGGCGCCCGACGATTCGCAGGTGCTCGATGGCGGCGATCTGCAGGAGATGGGCACCGTCTACTACGACGCCGCAACGGGCACCTATTACATCGTGCAGAACGGAGGCAAATGATGAAGAGGCTTTTTTCCGCGCTGCTGAGCGTGGCGCTGCTGCTGACGCTTCTGCCGGCGGCTGAGGCCAAAAGCGGCGCATGGGACGGCAGCGTTGATATCTCGTGGTACGACCCGGGCAAAAGCGAGTATTATCTCTCCACGCCCGCGCAGCTGGCGGGACTTGCCGCGCTTGTCAACGGTATGGCTGACCCGACTGCGGCAAAGATCACGGGGGACCAGAGCTATTTAAAGAGCATCCGCGTGGATGACGTGCTGCTTGTCGGTGCGGGCGGCGGCAACGTGTCCGACACCGTGTATACAAGCGACGTCGACTTTGCCTATAAGACAGTCTACCTGACGGCGGATATGGATATGGGCGGCCGATATGACGCTGCGTCGAATACCTGGTCGGGGCCAAACTGGACGCCGATTGGCGGCAAGTTCCCGATGAAGCCGCAGGAGGCTTCGGGCGATTGCCTGACGCTCGACACGCGCTTCAACGGCGTGCTGGACGGACAGGGACACACGATCTCGAATCTGTACTGCGAGCGCTATGCGGTCAAGGGCTTCCCGTACAGCATGGCGGTGGGGTTCGTCGGTTTTCTCGGCGGGGCGTGCGACAACAACGCGAATGTGACCGCGGACTTTGAAAACGGATGGCAGCCCGCCGTGCGTAATCTCGTTCTCTCATCCGGCTCGATTTACGGCCGGCGCATGGTCGGCGGCGTGGTCGGGCGCATCGGCGAGACGAGCAACGGCGTGGTGGTCGAGAACTGCGCCAACCGCGCGTCGGTCCGCAACACCGATTCCAAGGGCGTCGGCGGCATCGTCGGCAGCGCGTGGGGCGATGGAATCATCAGAAATTGCTACAACACCGGTACGATTTCTACGACCTACACCTGTCCCGCGGGCGGCATCCTCGGCACGAACGAGGGTATGGACGTCTACAACTGCTATAATGTCGGCACGGTCGACACGCACGGCGCGTCCTATGGCCGCGGCATCGGCGGCCACGATTCCGGCAGTTACACCGTGAGCAACTGCTACTATCTCTCCGGCTGCGACGACGATGCGGGTGCAAACGGCTACTATAAGGGCACAAGCAGGAAAATCAGTGTCTCCTGCAAGGCGCTTTCCGCATCGGAGATGAAGAGCGAGAGCCTTGTGCGCTTGCTCAACGCCAACGGTGCGGTGTTTGCCGCGGACACCTCGCAGAAAAACGGCGGCTATCCTGTGCTGTGGTTTGAAAGCGGCAGCGCGGAGAAGACCTGCACCGTTTCCCTCGCTGCGGTGCAGAACGGCACGGTCACGGTATCCCAAATCGGCGCGGTGACGGCGGGGCAGACTGTTGACCTGCGCGCCGAAGCGGAGGCGGGCTGGCTTTTTGACCACTTCACGGTGAACGGCAAGCCCATCGAGGGAGCGTTCTATACCGTGGCAGAGGACTGCGCATTTGGCGCGGTGTTCAAAAAGGTGCGCACGGCGGCGCTGTCGTTCGCGCAGACGGACGGCTTCTACCTTGCGGTGCGCCGCACAGGATGGAAATACGACGATACCGGTGCAATGGTCTATGTGGCCGGCGAGCCGGTCTACAGCGGCGAGACGCTGCTTGAAGGCAATGTGCTGACGCTTCTGACGCATGAATACAGCGCCGCGCAGCCGAGCGACGGCGCGCTGGAATATCGCAGCGGCGTGCTTTACACGGTGGCGAACGCGGACAAAAACGCCGACGGCAGCTATACCGTCACGGCGAACGGAACCGTGACGATCACCGGCGTGCGCAACACGCGCGGCAAGACCTGGTCAAGCTGCGCAGACAGAAGCTGGTACACCGGCAAGCAGAAGTCCTACACCCTTACGACTGCCGAGCAGCTTGCGGGGCTTGCCGCTCTTGTCAACGGCGGCACGGACTTTTCGGGCGTGACGGTCAGGCTCGGTGCGGACATCTCCCTCGAGCGCGACAGCGCGAGCGGTGCGCAGCGGCTATGGACGCCCATCGGGACAAGCATCAACCGTGCGTTCCGTGGTGTGTTTGACGGCCAGAACCACAAAATCACCGGAATGCGCGCCTACAACGACGGCAGCGACAGCGCGCTTTTCGGCTGTGTGAGCGGCGCGGGCATCCGTGACCTCACTGTCTGCGGCAGCACGGAGGGCAAGGCTGCGGCGTCTTACGCCGCAGGCGTCGTCGCCTACGCGGACGCAAGCGTGATTCAAAACTGCACAGCTTATGTCGATGTGACGGCTGCCGGTACACACGCGGGCGGCCTTGCGGCCTATATCTGCAACGGAACGACGGTCGAGAGCTGCGCGAGCTATGGCGCGGTGAGCGGCGCGAGCGGCGTGGGCGGACTTGTCGGCGTGAGCTATTCGGGCGATGATAAGATTGAAAACTGCGCGAATTTCGGCGCAGTGACGAGCACGCGCAGCGGCACCTACGGCACAGGCGGCCTTGCAGGACGCCTTGCCGGTACGATAACAAAGAGCGTCAACTACGGCGCGGTGACGAGCGCCGACCGCTACACCGGCGGTCTTGCGGGCTATACGACCGCGCGCAATAAGACGACCGTCACCCTCTGCCGCAACGAGGGCAGCGTGAGCTCAAGCAGCACGGACGAGCGCGCGGCGACGGGCTCTCTCGTCGGCTATGCGCAGAACCTCATCTGGGGCGGCTGCGAGGATGCCGCCGGTGCAGAGCCCATCGGCAAAAGCGGCAGTGTGAAGGAAACGGCCGTGACGGGCGCGATCCCGACGTTTACCGCCGGGGAGCGTCCCGAGGACGTGCCGCCGCCGGAGGAGAAAACGGAGCAGGCGACGGGAGCAGAGCTTCCGCTGGTGGAAAACGGCGCGGTGAAGGCGTCGGGCACGTATCGCATCCCCTGGTTTTCGACCGGGACAATCACCGTGGGCGAAAATCTCGATGTCACGCTCTGCGGCGAGGAAAGCAGCTTTGAGAATCTGACGCTCACTGTGGGCAGCGGCACGAAGCTTACGCTGAAGAATGTATCGATCACGGGCGACCGGACGCTTCTGAAGCTCGCGGGCGGCAATGTGCTGACACTTTCCGAACGGAATGAATTGGACGGCAGATCAGACACGCCGGAAAATGAGAATCCCACAGTAACTGTCGGCGGCGATCTGACGATCAATGGCACGGGCAGCTTATGCGTGAGCGCGCAGGTGAACAATGCCGCGATTTATGTCAGTTCCGGCAGTACGTTGCACCAGAACGGCGGTACGCTGAGCATTTTCAAGACCGATAAGCTCGGCTTCGCGGGCGGCGCATTTTATGCAAACGGCAGCACTTATGAACTGACGGGCGGCACGCTCTGCGGCCGAACCGACAGCGACAACGTCGCTGTTCTGTCGGCGGATAGCGTTACCGTCACGGGCGGAGAGATCCGCGTGACGGCAGAGAAGTCCCCTGTGGCGCTGCTTGGCAGCGTGACGCTCAAAGACTGCACCGCAACGGCCTATGGACACAGCGGAAACAGTGCAAAAATGAGCGCTGCCTACGAGGGCGAAAGGGCCATCCCCTCGCTCAGATCACAAAGCGGCGTGCAGTGGAAAGAATTGCTCCCGTTCACCGATGTGACAGCGGAAAAGCTCTGGTATGACGACGTTGCCTTCTGCTATGCGCGCGGCTGGATGCAGGGTACGGGGAAGGATACCTTTGCACCCGCATCCTTGATGACACGCGCGATGTTTGTCACCGCGCTCTACCGCGCGGCGGGCAGCCCTGCGGTCAAGTCCGCCGTGCCGTTTACCGACCTCAAGGCGGACTGGTACAAAAAGGCGGTCGCCTGGGCAGCGGAAACGGGCGTGGTGCAGGGCACGAGCAAGACAGCATTTTCGCCCGACGACGTGCTCACAGTCGAGCAGGCGGCGGTGCTGATGTAGCGCTATCTCAAAGATAAGATGACCGCAGATGCAAATGCCGCGCTGCCCGAAAGCGCGGGGGCGGTGTCCTCCTGGGCGCGCGATGGCGTGGCCTGGGCCTACGGCGCGCGGCTGCTGGATAAAGATGACCTGAGCGCTCCGGCAGAGGCGGCCGGCCGCGTGCTGCTTGCGCAGCTGCTGCACCGCAGCATGAGTTAACGTTCAATAAGCGCAACGCTTTTTGATAAAAATAAGAGAAAAAGGAGAAAACAATATGAAGAAAATCGTATCCCTGCTGCTGGCGCTGACGCTGGTGTGCACGCTGTTCACCGGTGTGCTCAGCGCTCAGGCTGCCGACGACGCCGTGCTGACGGTCTGCACCCAGACCGGCGAATTTGGCCCCAGAACGACCGTTAAGACCTACACGGCCGCCGAGCTGAAGAAGCTCGCCGAGACCAAGGCGGACGGCTATGGCTACCAGTACTTCAAAAACGGTGTGCAGGCCGTTGTCGCCACCGAGTATGTGACGCTCGACGCGCTGCTGGCAGACGCCGGTGTGACGTTTGCCGAGGGCAGCACCCTGCGCTTCACCTGCACCGACGGCGAATACACCAAGTGTGCGCCCACCTATCAGGACGTCACTGAAGATAAGTATTTCTTCGACGGTGAGACCTCTGCGGAAGTCCCTGCCGCCATCGCGCTGAGCTGGGCACAGGGCGCGCTCGCTGACGGCACCGTCGCCGACCTTGCCAAGACCGCGAAGGACTCGGGCTCTCTCCGCTTTGTCTGCGGCACGAGCGAGGAAAGCTACAAGTCTGAGAAGGCTGCCGGCAACCGTATGCCTTCCGGCGTGACGGTTCTCTCCATTGCCACCGCGTCTGTTTCCTACACCGATGTTGCTGCCAAGGACTGGTACCGCGACGCCGTGACCTACTGCTCCGACAATGGCCTGTTCAAGGGCGTGGGCAACGACCGGTTCGCCCCCGCAGCTAAGATGAGCATGGCCGAGCTTGCCACCGTCCTTTACCGTGTGGCGGGCAACACCACCGACAACTCCGGCGAGAAGTGGTACTCCAAGCAGCAGGACTGGTGCGCTGAGAAGGGCGTCATCGCTGCTGACAGCTTCAAGGCCGAGGCAAAGGTCAGCCGCGCGGCGTTTATCACCATGTTCTACAAGACCCTCGCCCTTGACGAAAAGTACGACACCAAGGTGAGCGACGAGATGCGCAAGGCTGTGGAGGCTGCGACCGATTATGCTTCCATCGACGCTTCTGATGTCGATGCCATTGCATGGGCCGTTTCCGTCGGCCTGATCAAGGGTACGGACGACAGTACGCTGACCGTCAACCCCGCCGCTGAGGTCAATCGCGCCGAGGTCTGCACGATGCTCCAGCGCTATTACACCGGCCTTGCCAAGTAAGCAGGGCGGCACTGCAAGCGATGAAAAAAGCCGGCGCAGCGCGCCGGCTTTTTCTGCGTCCGCATTGGCAGAGAGAATGATTTATGCTATCATCTTAAAAGAGGGAGGCGGGCAGCATGATCTGGACGGAAGAGAGCATCGCGTTCTTGCGCGATGCCGCGGCGATGAGCGACTATTATCGCGTGATTGCAGGCAAGATCGCGCCGCACCTGCCGGAAAACGCGCATGTGTGCGACGCAGGCTGCGGCATCGGTGAGCTGAGCATTGCCTTGGCACCCTATTGCCGCCATGTGACGGCGGTGGACGCCGACGAGCTGGCTGTTAAAACGCTGGAATCACATCGACCGGAGCGTGTTGCTGCACGCTGCGGCGATATCGAAGCGCTTGCGCCCGATAAGCCCTATGACGCAATGGTATTCTGTCTCTTTGGCCGAACGGAGGACGCGCTGGGCATTGCCGGACGGCAGTGCCGCGGAAAAATTTTTCTTGTCAAGCGCGACTATTCGCACCACCGCTTCAGCGCAGGGAAGATAAGCCTTGGCGAATACACGGCGGGGAATACCGAATCTGTTCTGCGTGAAAGGGGCATCCCCTACACGTTGGAGCGCTTCAGCGCGGAATTTGGGCAGCCGTTTCGCTCGATTGAGGAAGCGGAACGCTTTTTTACCCTGTATAACCGCAGCGAAAGCGAAACGCTCTCTGCCCGGGAAATTGAAGCGCGCTTAACTGCGGGGCCGTCAGAGGAGTTTCCCTATTATCTGCCGCATCAAAAGGCGCTCTGCCTTTTCACCATTGAAACGGCAGACCTTCCGAAGGAGAAAACGACATGAAACGACATCTTTTGCTTTGCGGGGAGCGCGGCGTCGGCAAATCGACGTTGATTCGCCGCCTGCTGGAGCGGAATACGCGGGAGATCGGCGGCTTTGTGACGAAGCGGCTGCCGACTGCGGATGAAAACGGATTTTTCCCCATCTATCTTTATCCTGCGGCACAGATGGAGAATGAGCGGCGGAATGCAGCGGCGAACCTTGTCGGAACGTGCGACAGCCGCTCGAGCATCCGCCATCCAGAGGTCTTCGATACGGTTGGCGTGCAGCTGATTGCATCCGCACCGAAGAATGGACTCATTCTGATGGACGAGCTGGGGTTTCTTGAAAACGATGCCGAGGCGTTTCAGTCCGGGGTGCTGCGCGCGCTTGCGGGAGACACGCCGGTGCTGGCAGCGGTCAAGCCGAAGAACACGCCGTTTCTGCGCGCCGTGCGGGAGCATGAGAACGCGGAGCTTGTTTTCATCGACGAGCGGAACCGCGACGCGCTGTTTTTGCAGCTCCTGCCGCGCATCCTGCGGTGGAATGAGGAATTAAAGAGCGCCCGAGTTTGATCGGGCGCTTTTTCTGCGCTAAGGCGCGCTTTCTGTCGGCCTGTGGAGCGGGAAGAGATCTTTGCGAAAGAGGGGCGTTTTGCAGAAGAATTTCAGGCGAACGCTTGTTTGATTATAAATGCCGTGCTATAATACCGCCATTGAGATTGCAAATAGGGGGGACAGTGCATGGAGGACTTGCTGGCAGGGCTGAATCGCGCGCAGCGCGAGGCCGTTACGACAACGGAGGGCTATGTCCGCGTGATCGCGGGCGCCGGCTCGGGCAAGACGCGGGCGCTGTCGCACCGCTTTGCCTATCTTGTCAATGAGCTCGGCATCCTGCCGGGGAACATCCTGTGCGTGACGTTCACGAACAAGTCTGCCAACGAGATGCGCCAGCGCATCCACGCGCTGACCGGCGACAACGACACGGGCTATATCAACACGTTCCACGGCTTCTGCGTCTCCGTTTTGCAGGAGGACAGCCACGCCGTTCAGTATCCGAAGAGCTTTCTGGTGCTGGATAACTCTGATATCGACGCGATGCTCGGCATCATTTATGAAGAGCGCGGCCTCACACTGCGCGACATGACCTATTCCGCCGCACGGGACATGATCGAGATCCGAAAGCTCTTTAAGGAGCCGGAGTATTACAGGGACATGATCACGATGTCGCTCGACACGCTGCGCGAAAAGTACGAGCGCGCCGACACGGCGGGGGACATCATCTTCTACGGCTATCTCTATCAGGAGAAAAAGTGCTTCGGCCTCGACTACAACGACCTCATCAAGTTCTCGCTCTATATTTTCGAGCAGCACGAGGACATCAGGCTCAAGTGGCAGCAGCGGCTCGAATACATCATGATCGACGAATTTCAGGATATCGACGCGCTGCAATATGAGCTGATGGAGGTGCTGTGCGGCTATCACGGCAACCTCTTCATCGTGGGCGACCCGGACCAGACGATCTACACCTGGCGCGGCGCGAACGTCAAGTATCTGCTGGATTTCGACAAGGTCTTTCCAAACGTGCAGACCATCATGATGATGGAAAACTACCGTTCCACGCCGGAGATTTTGGCGGCGGCGAACTCGCTGATCGCAAAAAACGGCCACCGCATCAAAAAGGATCTGCTCCCGACGAAGCCCTCGGGCGAGAAGGTCGTCTGCCACTTTGCCGACACGCAGGAGGCGGAGGCGCAGTGGATGGCGGGCGAGATGAAGCGGCTGCATGATCGCGGCGTGCCGCTGCGGGATATGACCGTCCTTTACCGCGCGCACTATGTGACGCGCGCGGTGGAAGAGGCGTTGATGCACGAAAAAATTCCCTATACGATCTACTCCGGCGTGCAGTTTTTCGACCGCATGGAGATCAAGGACGCGCTTTCATATTTGCGGATGATCGCCTATCAGGACGATCTGTCGTTCCGGCGCATTGCCAACGCGCCGAAGCGGAACCTCGGCAAGCGGCGCATGGCCTTTTTACAGGAGACGGCGGAAAAAGAGGGGACGAGCCTCTATGTAACGCTCAAAAACCACCTCGAAGACAGTGTGTTCAGCGGCACGAAGGCAAAGCAGTTCGTCGATCTGATCGAGCGCTTTTCGCACTCGTATCAGGGCCGCTCGATTTCCGAGGTGCTTGCGGACATTCTGGACAAAAGCGGCTATGAAAAGGCGCTGCGCACCGAGGGCAGTCAGGAGCGGCTCGACGATCTGGCCGAGCTCAAGCAGTCCGTCTACGAATACGAGACGAGCTGCGGCGAGGAGAGCACAATGGAGCACTACCTTGCCCACATTGCGCTGTTCAGCAACGGCGATGTTGCCGAGCAGGGCGACAAGGTAAAGCTGATGACCGTGCACGCGGCGAAGGGCCTCGAATTCCCGTATGTGTTCCTCTGCGGCATGAATGAGGGCATCTTTCCCTCGCGCAAGGTGCGCACGCGCCCCGGAATGGAGGAGGAGCGGCGGCTCGCCTTCGTCGCGCTGACGCGCGCGGAGAAGGGGCTTTACCTCTCCGAAGCCGACGGGCGGAACTTCGACGGCTCGCCGCGCTATCCCTCGCGCTTTCTGCTGGATATCGACCGCGAGCTTCTGTCGTTCACGCACGAGGTCGACGAGACGCTTCTGTGTGAAGCGGCAGACGACATCGCGCGGCGCGACAAGTATTTACGCGAGGACGACGGCGACGGCACGCTGCCCGTTGGACAGCGCGTGCGCCACGCGGTGTTCGGCGAGGGCACGGTGCTGGACGTGGACCGCGATAAGGGCGCGCACGTCATCCTGTTTGACGGGATGTCCACGCCGCGCAGCATTTCGCTGCGCGCGAAGCTCGAGAAGATCGGGCCATAAAATCAGCCGGCGGAAGGTGTGAACGGCGCCGGATGCTCAGAAAAAAGCGGCACACCGCAGGAAATGCCCTGCGGTGTGCCGCTTTTTTGCGCTTTTGGGGAGAGAGGGACGCCTTTTGTGCAAAAGCGACGCAATCGTGTTGAAAAGTCGTTAAAATACGTTCCTTTTGCCGTTTGCGCCCCTACCGGGCAAGTGCTATAGTGTACGGGTATGTGTATTTTTGGGGGGTTTCTATGTTTTCTGCCTTTTTTCGCAGCCTGAAGCAGGAGTTTGCAGGCTACAACTCGAAAAAGCTGCTGGCCGATATGATGGCAGGCCTGACGGTCTGCGCCGTTGCGCTGCCGCTGGCGCTGGCCTTCGGCGTTTCGTCGGGCGCGAGCGCGGCGTCGGGCCTGGTCACAGCTATCATCGCGGGCGTAGTCATCGCCATTCTCGGCGGCGCGTCGTACCAGATCTCGGGCCCGACGGGTGCGATGAGTGCGGTGCTCGTCGGCATCGTCGCGGAATATGGCCTGCAGGGTGTGTTTTTCGCCTGCTTTGCCGCGGGCGTCCTGCTGCTTGCGGGCATTTTTAAGCTCGGGCAGCTCATCAGCTTCATCCCGATGCCGGTCATCATGGGCTTCACCTCGGGCATTGCCATCATCATCGCGATGGGGCAGATCGACAACTTCTTCGGCACGGTGTCAGAGGGCGGCTCGAATCTCGAAAAGCTCGCGTCCTATGGCCGCCTCGGGTTCCATCCCAATATGCAGGCGGTGCTCATCGGCCTTCTTGTTGTGCTGGTGATGGTCTTCTGGCCGAAAAAGTGGGGCGCACGCGTGCCGGGCTCGCTCGTCGGCATCATCCTTGCGACGATCGCGGCAGCGGTGTTTGGGATGGATAGCCTTGCTGTTGTCGGTGATATTCCGAAAACGCTCCTGCTGGCCGACCGCCTGTCGCTCAGCGGCCTGAGCCTTACGATGCTTGAAGATCTTGTCTCGCCCATCGTGACCATTGCGGCGCTCGGCATGATCGAAAGCCTGCTTTGCGGCGCGTCGGCCTCGCGCATGAAGGGCGAGGCGTTCAACGCCGACCAGGAGCTCATCGCGCAGGGCGTGGGCAACATCCTGCTGCCGCTCTTTGGCGGCGTGCCGGCGACGGCGGCCATCGCACGCACGAGCGTTGCGGTCAAGTCCGGCCAGCAGACAAGGCTGACGAGCGTGTTCCACTCGGTGTTCCTGCTCGCCTCCATGTTCCTGCTCGGCGGCGTGATGGCGCGCCTGCCGCTTTCGGCGCTTGCAGGGGTGCTGATGGTCACGGCATGGCGCATGAACGACTGGGCGGGCATCCGCTATATCTTCCGCCATAAGTTCAAGTCCGGCATCAGCCAGTTCCTTGTCACGATGCTTGCGACGGTCGTCTTCGACCTGACGGTCGCCATCATCCTCGGCGTGGTGTACTCCGCCATTTTGTACATGGCAAAGTCCAGCCACATCCGCGTCAATTTCTCCGATATCGACACGAACAAGCTCCGCTCGGTGGACGGCAAGCCGCCGATCCTCGAGACCTCGGGCGTGGCGTATATCACGGGCCCGCTCTTTTTCGGCGCGGTGGACGAGTTCAACCACCGCATGGCGGAGATGCCGGCCTATGACCATGTGATCCTGTCCATGCGCGGGATGCCGAGCGTGGACGTTTCAGGCGCGCAGGCGATGCTGGAGCTGTGCGCGGCGCTCAAGGAGCAGGGAAAGAGCGTTGCCTGCTGCGGCATGACCGAGGCGGTGCGCAGCTACTTTGACCGCGCGGGCATCACCGATGTGCTTGGCGAGACTTCCTATTTCTGGAGCGCAGACCAGGCGATCCTCGATCTGCTGGATACCGAGATCGTGGAATAACGGACATGGAAAAATCGCTTCCTGCCATCTGGCAGGAAGCGATTTTTTGCAGCTTGAATTTATTCACCGAATGCAGCGGCGTACACGCCGTCCTGCTCGGGCAGATGCGTGACAAAGCCGACGGGAAGATTGCCTCCGGTGGCCTCGATGATGGCCTTTGCGCCCGCTTCGCCGAATGCGCCGCAGAGCTCGATGCAGCCGACGCCTACCGCTTGCAGCAATTTTGCGGCAGCAGCGGCTTCTTCAAGGCTGGTGACACCAATGATCTGCGCACTGCCGCCGTTGATTTTAGCGCGGTCGCAGTCCATATGAGAGGGGAGCATGATCAAAAATGCAAATTTCATGGGAATGTCCTTTCTATTGCCATTTGCTGCCCGCTTGGGGGCGGTTTACCATACTGTCGTGTCGGCGGCAGGGGAAAATCATTTCCGCCGGTCGCCCTCGCGTGCGATCTTATCGAGGGTTTCCTGCCGGATGGCCTGCCGCAGTTCGCTCAGATAGGGGGAAAAGGCGACGTTCTGCTCCCCGTAGGTGAGCTGGAGGTCGTATTCATGATCCTCCCAGGTTGAGATGTCGGACTCGTTATGCGAGATCACGGCCTCAAGCTTGTCGAGCGCCTTATAGATCTTGGCCTCCTGCGTTTTGAGCGCAGCCATCTCACTGTACAGCATTCGCATTTCCTCGCGGCAGGGAGAGGGGAGAGATGAGACCCACCGGTCAAGCAGCTGTTCCTCCCTGGATTCGTCCTGCGCGGTCTTGTCAAAGGCGGGGATGTCGCCGGTGAAGCATTCGCCAAGGTCATGGATGAGACACATACGAGCGACCTTGTCCATGTCGGCTTCGGGAAACGCATCGCGCAGGAAAAATGCCATCAGCGCGATGCGCCAGCTGTGTTCGGCGACGCTCTCATGCCGCCCGCCCGAGGTGTAGCAGTGGCGGGTGGTGTCCTTCAGTTTTTCCGCCGTGTGCAGCGCGGCGAGCAGTTCTGTCGGCGTCATAAAAGGCCCTCGCTTCTTCCAAAGTTCGAACCTATTCTACCAACAAAACAAAACGCGCGCAAGAAGAATCTCCTGCGCGCGTTTTTGAGATATTTTAATTGCCGGAATCCGCGGCGAGGGCCTGATCGATCAGCTTCTGGAGCGCTGCCATGTTGTCCTCGTTGTCGATGCCGCCGAGCATCGCCTCACCGACGATGGCGCCGCTGCGGTCGATGACATAGGTGGTCGGGAAGGCCATGATGTCGCCCGCAAAGTCGCCGGCTGCGCTGTCGGAGGGGAAGTAGATGTTCTGGTAGCTTGCACCCTTGGACTCAAGCAGGTTCTTGGCCGTGCTGATCGCATCGGCATTGCCGTCGAGCGTATCGACGTTGATGCCGACGACCGCGCCGCCCTGCTTCTTGAGCGTTTCATTGAGGGCGTTCAGCTCACCAAGCTCCGCCACGCAGGGCTTGCAGCCGCTGAACCAGAAGTTCACGACCGTCACGGCGTTCTGGGAGAAAATGCTGTTGTCCACATCGTTGCCGTCAAGGTCCTTGCCGGTGAAGGCGGGGAAGGCCGGGACGGAATCGTTCATGCCGCCGTCTTCACCGTCGCCTGCGGGCTGGAGGGCGGCATACTGCTCCTGCAGGGGCTGGATCTGGTCTTCAAGGTCACGGATCTTCTCGGAACCTTCGGTCAGCGTCTTGAGCTCGTCCTCGGTGAACTTGTCCTTCACGAGGTCGAGGGCGGCAAGCAGGTAAGCGCCGTAGTTCGATTCATCGGGGATCTCGTCGCGCTTTTCGTTCATGGCGGCGAAGAGCTTCTGCCACAGTTCAAGGTTCTCTTCCATGATGGCGTTTTCCTTGTCGGCGAGCTCCTGGATCTGGGCGTAGATCTCCTCGGCGGTCGCGCCCTGCGCATCGCCATCGCCCTTGCTGTCGCCCTTGCTGCCGCAGGCGGCGAGGGAAAGCGTCAGCGCAAAGGCGAGCAGCAGCGTAATGATCTTCTTGAAATTCATGGTTTATTCTCCTTTGTTTTCTTTAATGATCGGTTTTTGAGACAATTTGGAACTTGCTCCGCTGCCACCGAAGGCGTAGCGGAAGCGGACGGCCTCCGTCGGGCAGGCGGTCACGCATTTGCCGCAGCGGATACATTCGCTGTGATTCGACGTTTTGGTCACATCCACGTCCATGGGGCAGGTCCTTGCGCACTTGCCGCAGGAGACGCATTTGCTCTCGTCAACGTGCATCGACAGCAGCGACACGCGGTTGAAGAGCGCGTAGAACGCGCCGAGCGGACAGAGCCACTTGCAGAACGGGCGGTAGAAGATGATGCTCAGCACGATGACTGTGATGAGCACGCAGAGCTTCCACGAGAAAAGCTTGCCGAGCGCGGCACGGATGCTGCTGTTGACAAGCGAGAGCGGGATGGCGCCTTCCAGAACGCCCTGCGGGCAGAGATATTTGCAGAAGAACGGGTCGCCCATGCCAGCTTCGTTCACCACGAGCACCGGAAGCAGGAAGACCATCACCACCAAGATGACGTATTTGAGGTAGGTCAGCGGCTTTAGGCGCTTGGTGGAGAGCTTTTTGGTCGGGATCTTGTGCAGCAGCTCCTGAAACCAGCCGAACGGGCAGAGGAAGCCGCAGATGAAGCGGCCCAGCAGCACGCCAAGCAGGATGAGGATGCCGGTGATGTAATAGGAAAACTGGAATTTGGACGAGCCGACGACAGCCTGAAACGCGCCGATGGGACACGCGCCCGCCGCTCCCGGACAGGAGTAGCAGTTCAGCCCCGGCACGCAGACGGTCTTGCCCGCGCCGCGGTAGAGCTCGCCTTTGAAAAAGTTCGGCAGGTGGAGGTTGGTCAAAAGTGCCGCACAGGTCTGCACCAGACCGCGCCAGCGGGCGAGCAGAAAGGAAAATGGTTTTTTCTTATCCAATGCCCACACACTCCAGACATAGTTTGATCGCCTTGTTCAGCACCGTGTCCGCCTCGCCGCGCATCACACCGCAGACGAGAAATGCGAGACCGAGCAGCAGAAAAAGGACCTGCACCCCGGCCTTTTTACTCAGTTGCTTACGCAAAAAATCACCCTTTCTGTTTGCACTGTGGCATAGCCTACACGAGGGAAGTGAATGCATTATGAACGTGATGCTAAGAAAATCTTAAGATTCTTCCGAGAGGAATTCAACAAGGTGAGGTTCCAAAAAGTCGAGGAAGGTCCGCGCGGCGGGGGAGAGGTCGGGCAGCGCCGCCACGCCGATCTCCACGAGCTGCGGCGGGTCGAGCGGCAGAATGCGCACGCCGCCCGCAAAGGCGCGGCCATTGAGCGCGTTGTTCATGGCGAGGCCGAGACCGGCCTCCACCATCGAATAGGTCGCAAGGGAGTCCATCGTGGAGAATTTCAGATTTGGTGTGACGCCGCAGCGCGCGAAAACGCGCGCATTGTCGATATCCTTGTCGGGATAGGTCTCGATATACGGCTCAGCAGCAAACGCCGAGACCGGCAGTGCGGGGAGCCATGCCATCGGATGCGCGGCGGGGACCCAGGCGGTCAATGCATCGTCACCGATACGCAGCCAGTTGTGTCCGCCCTCGCGCGCGGAGATGAAGCACAGGTCGAGCCGGTGCGCGTTGAGCTGGTTGAGCAGCTCTGTGCTGTATCCGCCGCGCAGCTGCACCTGAATGCCGCCGTAGCGTGCGTGGAAATCCGACGTGATGCGCGCAAGCGGGGAATAAAACGCGCTGTAGGCCGTGCCGACTGTGACGGTGCCGATGTCCAGCCCGCGCAGCTGCGCCGAGAGCTGGGAGCAGGCTTCGCCCGCGCGCAGCAGCTCGCGGATGGCGGGCAGCAGCCGTTCGCACTCCTTCGTCGGGCGCACGCCACCGTGCTCGCGCAGCAGGAGCGGGACGCCCGTCTCTTCTTCGAGCGCCGCGACCATGCGGCTCACGCCGGAGGGCGTGTATTGCAGGGCCTCCGCCGCGGCAGACAGGCTCCCGGTTTCAATGGCGCAGACGAGCGCGCGGCAGCGGTCGAGTTCCATAGCGTTCTCCTTTGCAAAATCGTCAAAGATAGTTTGATAAATGATCGGTTTACGCAAAGTATAGCGCGGTGGTATGCTGTTGTCAAATCCTGAAGGACGGGGGAAGACGATGGCACGCTCTTACGATTTGACCGGCGGCAGCATTCCGCAGCATTTGCTGCGATTGGCCGCGCCGCTCATCATGGGTAATATTTTGCAGCAGCTCTACAACACGGTCGACGCGTTCATCCTCGGGCGCTTTGCGGGCGAGGCGGAGTTCGCCGCCGTCGGCGTCGCGGGCTCGGTGATGAATCTGTTTCTCTTCATGATCACGGGCGCGTGCACGGGGATATCCGTCATTTTTGCTCAGCTCTACGGCGCGGGCGAGCGCGAGCGCTTCCGCCGCGAGCACTGGCTCTCGCTCTCGTGCGGGCTGCTGGCGACGACTATATGCAGCGGCCTCGGCTTTGTGCTGCTTGCGCCGCTGCTGCGGCTCATCCAGACGCCGGAGGAGCTCGAGCGCTTTGCGTCGGCGTATCTGACGGTGATTATAGCGAGCCTGCCCGCGGCGTTTCTCTATAACCTTTACGGCGCGCTGCTGCGCGCCATCGGGCGGGCGAATGCGGCGCTGATGGCGCTCGCCGCGGCGGTGACGGTCAATGTCGCGCTCGACTACTGCTTTGTCGCGCGATTTTACATGGGGATCGCGGGCGCGGCGTGGGCGACGGCAGCGTCGCAGGCAATCTCGGCGGTGCTGTGCATCGCCTATCTGCGGCGCAAGGCGCCGGAGCTTATCTTTGCCTGCGCGGATCGCCACATGGACAAAGAGCTCTTGCGTCAGACGGCGCATTTCAGCTTCGTCACGGCGCTGCACCAGTCGAGTCTGTATATCGGCAAGCTGCTCGTGCAGGGTGCGGTCAACACCGGCGGCACGGGCATGATCTCGGCGTATACGGCGACGACGCGCATCGAGGGCTTCGCTAATTTGTTCGGCGACAGCGGCAGCGCCGCGACCTCCGTGCTCGTGGCGCAGAATCGCGGCGCGGGGAAGGAGGAGCGCGTGAGGGCGTCGTTCCGCGGCAGTCTTCTTCTGATGCTTGCGATGGGGCTTGCGATGTCGCTCATCATGTACGTCAGCGCGAGCGCGTCGGTCGGCTTTATGCTCGGAACGCGCAGCGGCGCGGCGTTCGAGAACGCGCGCGACTATCTGAAGCTTGTGGCGCTTTTCTATACGCTCTGCTTCACGGGCAACACGTTCGCGGGATACTTCAACGGCATCGGGAAGGTGTCGGTCCCGTTCCTCGGCGCGACGAGCCACATCGCGCTGCGCGTTGTGCTTTCGTGGCTGCTGGTCGGCAGGATGGGCCTTCCCGCTGTCGCGCTTGCCACCGGCCTCGGCTGGGCGATGGTGAACACGATGTGGGCCGTCGTCAAGCACGTGACGGAGCGGAAGGAAAAGTAAAATGGCACGAAATAAGGGGCCCGTTCTCTCGCGGGAGAGAACGGCCCCTTGCTTTGCATTTTTAACGGTGAAGACGGTTATTTTTCGCGCTTGCGGAACAGCTTCGGCCCATAGCGGGAGACGACCACGCCGATGACGAGCCCCAGCACCGCGCCCGCGAGCACATCGCTGGGAAAGTGCACAAAAAGGTACAGCCGCGAGAAGGCAAGCAGCGCCGCCATCGGAATGGCGGCATAGCCGAAGCGACGGTCGGTCTTCGTCAGAATGGTCGCGCTGATGGTCGAGGACAGCGTATGTCCCGAGGGGAACGAGTAGTCCGTCGGCGAAGCGATGAGCAGAGGGACGCTCTCATCGAGCCAGCACGGGCGGGGGCGGGCAACGAGATGCTTGAGACACACGTTGCCGACCAGCAGACCGCACAGCAGCCCCAAAAGCAGGACAGCGCCCTGCCGACGGTATTTTTTCGTGCACAGCAGCGCGACAGCGGCGAGGATCCAGATGATCCCGGCATCGCCGAGCAGTGTGAACTTCGGCATGACCGCGTCGAGGAACGGACAGGTGAGATGAGCTTGTATCCAGTAGAGGATGCCCCAGTCGAGAGCCATAGCAGTTGTCTCCTTTTGAAAATGCAGTACGGGTTTATTTTATACTGAAATCGGTCGAATTGCAATCGTGCCGTTTGCGGCGGCACCGGATAAAAGCGAAGCCTGCCGCCGTATGTGGCGACAGGCTTCGCTTTTTAGCTGCTATCAAAGGAATTCTATCTTCAAACATCGCCCTTCGGCGGTGGTATGCTTGGTCTGCCGCTTTCGCATTCGTGCGGGGCGGACAGCTACCCCAGAATGTTTTCGGTCTCGCTCTTGCTTTAAGCGATGAATAAAATATAGCGGAAAATCGTGAAGCAGTCCTGAAGAAACGGTAAACAGAGTGTGAACGATTGCATTTTCTTCCACTGCATTTGGAATGGAAAACGGTCGGCAAAGGGACTTCCTTTGCCGACCGCAGTGCTATTTGAGTTATTTGAGCAGATCGTAGATCTCGTGCAGGTCGCGGATATCGTGGTCGATGCGGATGCCCTCGGGGGCTTTGAGCCCATCCGGATTATACCAGCAGGTGACGATGCCGGCATCGCTGCCGCCGCGCATATCGCTCGTGAGCGAGTCGCCGACGATCATGACCTGCGATTTGTCAACAGGAGAGATGGCGTCGAAGACCTGATCGAAAAACGCTGCGCTCGGTTTTTCCGCGCCGAGCTGCTCGGAGAGAAACACACCGTCCATCAGCGCGCCGAGACCGGACAGGCGCAGCTTTTTCGTCTGGGCCGTGACGGTGCCGTTCGACACGGCGAACTGCTGCACCCTGCCGCAGAGAGAGCTGACGATGCGGTAGCTGTCATCACGAAAGACGATGGTATCGCCGAGACGGAGCTGGTATTGGTCGTTGAAGGCCGAGGCGATCGAGGCGTCCAGCCCCTCGGCGGTGAAAAATTCGCGGAAGCGGCCGACCAGGACCTCGCTTTTGTCGATCTCGCCGCGCTCCATACGCTGCCAGTAGCGCGCATTGATGGCCGAATAGCGGCGGACCGTCTCATCCGTACATGGGCCGAGACCGAATTCTTCAAACAGGCTGCGGACGGCGGCGCTTTCCGCTGCGTCAAAATCCAGCAGTGTGCGGTCTACATCCCACAGGATCGTCGTGATCATGTTCCATCCTCCGTTTCTCTTTTGGCGTCCGCACGGTGCAGGGAAGGACCTGCGCGCAGCAGACGGACTGCATTATAGCCCGATGGGGGCACGGATGTCAAGCGGCGCGTTGCGCCGACACTGCATTTTTCGAAAAATCGACGCGCGGCAAGGGGGAACACGGCGTTTCGGGCAAAAGAGCATTACCGGGGAGTGCTGCGGGAGAATATTCCTTCCCAGACCGGGACGGCCGGGCATCCCCCTTGTCAAGCGAGGCGATATATGATAAAATCGGTCATAAGTAAACGGGCGCTTCATAGCGCCCGCTTTTCAGATGAGAGGGGAAGAGAACGATGAATCGTCAACGGAGGGCAGACATGATGCTGCTGCTCGCCACAGGCCTTTGGGGGGTATCCAACTGCCTGACGGCGATCTGCCTGAACGAATTGCAGCCGCTCACGCTGAACGCATTCCGCTTTATCACGGGCTTTCTGGTGCTGGGCACCATTTACTTCAAGCGGCTGCGCGGCGTGAACAAGAAAACGCTCCAATACAGTGTCCTTGTGGGCCTGTCGCTTGTGGTGGTGTACGCCGGCGCGACCTACGGTGTGATGTATACGTCCGTCTCCAACGCCGGGTTTATCGGCGCGATGACGGTCCTGTTTACGCCGCTTTTCGAGTTCCTTCTGTACCGCAAAAGGCCGGGCAAAAAGTTCAGCTTCGCGATCATTCTGTGTCTCATCGGCATTGCGATGCTCACGCTGAACGAGACGCTCAAGCCCGCGCTGGGCGATATCATCTGCCTGCTGGTGCCGACGTTTTACGCCGTTGACCTCATGCTGACGGAGAAGGCCGTGGCCGACCCGGAGGTCGACCCGCTGGCGCTCGGCGTCTGCGACCTCGCGGTCGTGGGCGTCGTGATGCTCGTGCTGTCGCTTTTGGTGGAAACGCCTGCGCTGCCGCAGTCGCCGGAGGTGTGGGCCTCGGCGCTGTTTCTCGGTATCTTCTGCTCGGGCGTGTGCCTTGTGCTGCAAAGCGTGTATCAAAAGGACACCACCGCGGCGCGCGCGGGGCTCATCTTCACGCTCGAGCCGGTGTTCTCCGCTGTGTTTGCGTTTTTTCTGCTCGGCGAGCGCCTCGGTCTCAAGGGCTATATCGGCGCGGCGCTGATGCTCGTGAGCCTTGTCGTGATGGAGGTCGAGATCCCGTTTTTCGACAAAACAGCGGAAAAGGCGGACTGAAGACCCGATCGCCACGTTTGGTTGCGGACTTGCAAGCCTTGACTGGTGGCGTTTTTCGCTGCGAGAGGCTATACTGGGTGCATCAAAGCAAACGGAGGATACAAATATGACATTGGGAGAAAAGCTGCAGCTGCTGCGGCGGTCGCGCGGTTTATCACAGGAACAGCTCGCGGCGGAACTTGACGTTTCGCGGCAGGCCGTCAGCAAGTGGGAGTGCGGCGACTCGACGCCCGACCTCGATAAGCTGCGCGCCATCTGCACCTATTTCGGCGTGACGACGGATTACCTCATCTGGGAAAACGAAGAGGACGCGCCCGCCGGTGCCTCGTCTGCCTCGTCCGCTGCGGCGGAGCCGGGAAGCTCGGAAAAGTGGGAGACGATCCGTGCCGCTGTGCGCAGGAACGGCTATTGGGCCGGATATATTGCCGCGATCATCGGCGGCGCAATGCTGCTGCGCACGCTGATCGGACTGATCACGGTTTTGTCGCTGATGAGTGCCGCGGACGGGGAGATCCCGGAGGAGCTGCGCTTTTTCTGGGAGGGGCCGGTGCGCGTGATGCTGCCAAGCATCATCGGATATCTTGTGCTGCTGGCGGGCGGATTGGCCTTCGCGTGGTGGTACCGAAAGAAACAGAGAAAGCGGGAGGAAAATGACGACCTTTGACAAGGTATACGCGGCGGTGAAGCTCATCCCGCGCGGGAGCGTCGCGACCTACGGGCAGATCGCCGCGGCGATCGGGAATGTCCGCCTTGCCCGTGTCGTCGGCTATGCGCTGCACGTCAACCCGAAGCCGGGCGTCATCCCGTGCCACCGCGTCGTCAAGCGGGACGGGGAGGTGTCGAGCGCGTTCGCCTTCGGCGGCGCAAACAGGCAGGCTGCACTGCTGAAGGACGAGGGCGTCGGCTTTCTGGATGACAGCCATGTCGACATGAAGAATTACTGCGTCCGCGCCTTGCCGCTGATTTTAGAAGAGTAAAAGAGGGAGCGTTCCGCAAGGAACGCTCCCTCTTTTACTTACAGAAATCTGCACAGCAGGATCGGCAGGAACACGGCGGGGACGTAGTTCATCACCTTGATTTTCGTGAGTCCCAGCATATTGAGGGACAGGCCGAGAATGAGGATGGAGCCGACGCACTTCATCTCGAGGATGACCGACTCGGTGAGATACGGCGCGAGGAACGACGCGCCCAGCGCAATGGCACCCTGATAGATCAGAATAGGGACGGCCGAGAGCGCCACGCCGATGCCGAGGGTCGAGGCGTAGACGACGGAGATGATGCCGTCGAGCAGCGCTTTGGCGTAGAGCGTCGAATGGTCGCCGGTCAGACCGGAGTCGAGCGCCCCCATAATGGCCATTGCGCCCACGCAGAAGAGGAGCGAGGCGGTGACAAAGCCCTCGGAGAGTGACGTTTTTGACCCCTTGCTGCCCAATTTATGCTCGATCCAGTCACCGAGCCGGTGCATATTTTCATCGAGCTGTAAGAGCTCGCCGAAAATCGCGCCGATCGCGATCGAAAGAATGGCGACGAGTGTTTTTTCGCCCGCGAGCATACCGTCCACACCGATGTAGAGCACGCACAGCGCCGCGCCTTTTTCAACGGCGTCGCTGAAGCGCTCCGGGATAAATTTGCCGATCAGGACACCGGCAAGGCTGCCGGCAACGATGGCGGCAGAGTTGACAAGGGTACCGGTCAAAATCATTGGGGGCCGCCTTCTTTCCCGTTTTCGTATCCGACGAGCGTCAGGATGACGTCGCCCGCCATCATCAGCCCCGCGCAGCCGGGGACCCAGACAAGGCTTGCCGGTACGCTGCGGCGACCCGGCGGGGGCGCTTCCAGCGCCTGCGGCTTGGCGGGGAGCTCGGGGGAGTAGAGGACGCGCAGATGCCGGATGCCGCGCTCACGCAGCTCCTTGCGCATCACGCGCGCAAGAGAGCAGTTGCGTGTTTTGGAAATATCCGTGATGCACAGTTGTGAGGCGTCCAGCTTGTTCCCCGTACCCATGGCGCAGAGGATGGGGATGTTTCGCGCCTGTGCCGTCTGGATGAGGTCGAGCTTGCTCGAAACGGTGTCGATGGCGTCGATGATGTAATCGTAGTGCGCGGTGAAGAAATCCTCGCGGTGCGCGGCATCGTAGCGCGCGCAGATGAGGTGCAGGTGAACATCGGGATTGATGTCGCGGCAGCGCGCGGCGAGGGCGTCGGTCTTGTTCTGACCGAGGGTGGAATGCAGCGCTTCAAGCTGGCGATTCAGGTTTGTGGTGCCTACGGTGTCATCGTCGATGAGCGTCAGCTCGCCGACGCCCGAGCGCACCAGCGCCTCGACCGCGTAGCTGCCGACACCGCCAAGGCCGAACACGGCCACGTGGCTGTGCTTCAGCCGCTCCATGGCCGCATCGCCGAGAAGCATCTGCGTGCGTAAAAACTGGTTGTCCATAGCAGATCCTCACATGGAAAAGGATGGAAAGGAAAAGCTGCCGGTCGATGACCGGCAGCTTTTTTGGATCACGAAAAAGGCTTAACCGACGTACTTCATGCCGTCGAGCTGCTCAGCCTCCACACCGTCGGTGATGGAGCTGTACCACTCGTTGTAAGCGGCGCTCTTGAGGGAGATCACTGCCTGGTCATACCAGTAGGGATTTTCGCTCGTGCTCACAAAATACATGACGTGGTAGCCGTAGCTGGTCTGGACGATGCCGGTGTCGCCCGCCTGACGCGCGGGGTCGAAGCACCAATCCTCGAACTCGCTGACCATCTGGCCGCGATAGATGCCGGTATACAGACCGCCGGAGGAAGCGTTGGAGTCGGTGGAATTCTCAACAGCCAGCGCTGCAAAGGCGTCCTCGGTCTTCTCGCCGTTGTTATACTGCTGCAGGATCTCGTTGGCCTTGTCCTCGCTGTCGACGAGAATGTGACGCACGGAGACGGAGTGATAGTCGTTGCGGCTGCGGGAGTGGAAGAGAACAGCGTAATAACCCTTGTCACCGTTGGCGGCGACAGTGGTGTCGCCCTCCTGACGGGCGTCGTCAAACGCCCAGGTCAGCATATCGGAGGTGCTGTTCGTGACGTTGGCGGCGTGGGTGTAGGTACCTTCCATATCCTCACCGATGGCGTCGAAAGCCTCGCCCTGCGCATAGCGGGAAAGAGCGGTCTCAGCCTTCTGCTTGGCCTCTTCCAGGAGCTGGGCCTTTTCCTCGTCGGTCGCATCGCTGTCAGCAGCGGAGTAGAAGAGAATGTATTCGATGTCGGCGCTCTGATAGCTCTTGGGGTCGGCGTCATAAGCGGCCTGCACCTCGTCGTCGCTGTACTCAAGGGAATTGGCGTACTCGGCGGAATAGGCCTGAGCCAGAGAGGTCAGGCGCACGTTGCGCTCGAAGACGGCCTTGTTGACCAGCGGGCCGCACACGGTCTTGATGTACTGGCTGCGGGTATAGCCGGCAGCGGCGGCATAGGAGTCAAGGTCGCTATAGACCTGCTTCAGGTCCGCCTCCACGGTCTCGCTGCCGTCAAAGCCGTCTTCCTCGGCCTTCTGCGCGAGCAGGGAGTAGGAGGTCAGGCTGCTGATGGCCTGGTCGCGGAAGTAGTCGTACCAGGTGCCGCCGTCGGTCATGGGGCAGTCCTGATCCTTGAGCGATTTGGACGTATCCAGACCGTACATACTCAGATACGAGGAGTAATTGCGGACGAAGCTGTTGTAGGCGGTGTAGTAATAGTAGTCCACATCAGCGGCGGTGTAGGTCTCGCTGCCGATGGTAACGGCCTTGGCGCCGCGTTCGATGACCTTGGAGTTCGCCACGATGACGACGATGGCGACCAGCACAAAGACAACGGCGATCGCGATATACATGATATTGCTGCGGCGGGCCTTGGCCTGCTCCTCGCGTTCGCGCTGCGTGCGGGCGTCGGTGAAACCGGTGGTCACCTGCTCCTGACGGGCTTTCTTTTCTCTGGATGCACTCATTTGTTTGTTCAGTCCTCTCAATTAGTGGGGTGTTGCTTGGGGTGATTCAAATGCCTGACCATTATAACGAATGAAATTCAAGATTGCAATGACAAAATTGTGAAGATTCTTCGTACCATTTTCCGCCCGCAGGCGGAAAACAATTAAAATCGTAATTTCTGACGACATGTGCGTCAGGAATTACCCTTTGCGCAAAGCGAGTGTCGAATTGTCTGCTTGTGCAGACAATGAGGCACAGAGCGACGCGAATCTTTCTCAATGAAAGCGACGTAAGTCGGTTTCATTGAAGTTACTTCGTGCCGAAAATACGGTCGCCCGCGTCGCCGAGACCGGGGACGATATAGCCGTGCTCGTTGAGGTGATCGTCGAGCGCGCCGGCGTAGATGTTGACGTCTGGGTACTTCTCCTGAACGGCCTTGATGCCTTCGGGAGCGGCAACGAGCACCATGAGGGTGATATGCTTGCAGCCGCGCTTCTGCATTTCGCCGATGGCCTCGCACGCGGAGCCGCCGGTGGCGAGCATCGGGTCGACGATCATCACGTCGCGCTCGGCCACGTCCTTGGGCATCTTGCAGAAGTAGGGGTGGGGCTCGAGCGTCTCTTCATCGCGGTACATACCGATGTGACCCACGCGGGCGGAGGGCACCATGCGCAGCACGCCGTCAACAAGGCCGAGACCGGCGCGCAGGATGGGGACGACGACGAACTTCTTGCCCGCGAGCGTGGGAGCGTCCATCTCGCAGATGGGGGTCTTGATGTGCTTGGTGGTCAGCGGGAGGTCGCGCGTGGCCTCGTAGGTGATGAGCATACCGATCTCGGACACGAGCTCGCGGAAATCCTTGACGCTGGTGTTCTCATCGCGCATGATGGTCAGCTTGTGGGCGACGAGGGGGTGGTTCATGATGTGTACTTTCTCGTTGAATTTGGCTTCCATTGCTTTGACCTCCGAAAAATATATTTTAATGTTGAATTTGCTTATCGGGTTTGAGCGGCCTTTGCGCTTTTCAGACGCTCGGCCTGCGCGGGACGAAGATAAATGGGCAGCAGCTCCTGCGCGCTCACGGCCTCGCCGCGCGCATAGGCGCGCTCGGCCGCAAGGCCGACGCCCACGGCGTTCTGATAGAGCAGCGCGCTCGGCGCGAGCGTGCACCAGACACCGTGCTCCGTTAAATAGTGCCGGCACAGCACGCCGCCGTCACCGAGAACGGTGATGCGCTGCGCCTTGCCCTCGAGCTGCGCGCAGAGCTCCTCGAGCGAGATCGCGCGGTCGGGCGTCAGGCGCGTGAGCTCGCCGTCTTTTGCCTCGAAAACGGCGTTGTAGACCTGTGAGCGGCGCGCATCCATCGCGCCGACGATCAACCCGTCAATGTGCGCGGCGTTCTGCGCCATGGCTTCGAGCGTTGAGACGCCCAGGCACGGCTTGTCCGCGGCCCAGGCAAGACCCTTGACCGCCGCGATGCCGATGCGAAGCCCGGTAAAGGACCCCGGTCCCGCAGCGATGGCGATGGCGCCGATATCCTCGAGCGTCAGGCCGGCGTTTTTGAGCATCGCGTCCACCATCGGAAGAAGCGTCCGGCTGTGCGTCAGCCCTGTGCACTGATAGGCGGAGGCGAGCGGCGCGCCGTTCTCTGCGACGGCGCAGGAGACGCTCTTTGCCGATGTTTCCAAAGCGAGAATTTTCATGCGAGGCTCCCTCCCGTGACCGTGATGACGCGCGAATCCTCGCCCTCCGCGCCGCGCGCGATATCGACGAAGATCGTACCCTCGGGCAGCGCGTCGGCGACGCGCTCGCTCCATTCCACGGCGCATACGCCGCCGCGGGCAAGATAATCGTCCCAGCCGATGTCAAAGAGCTCGTCCGACGAGCCGAGACGGTACATATCAAAGTGAAAAAGAGGAATGGCCCCCTCGTATTCGTTCACGATGGTGAACGTCGGGCTCGTGACGCGCCCGCGGCAGCCGAGCCCGCGCGCAAGGCCGCGCGTGAAGGCGGTCTTTCCCATGCCGAGAGAACCGGTGAAGGCCAGTACATCGCCGGGGCGAAGACGGGAAGCGAGCTGCTCGCCGATGCGCTCGGTCTCCTGCGCGCTGTGTGACAAAAACTGCATGGCTTCGCCTCCTGACCCCATTTTGACCCATATTACCAAACAGTATAGCACAGCGCGCTGCCCTTTACAATTCCTTTTCTGCGGAAAGACGGAGAAAAGTGCGTTTACAGGAGCATGAAATTGTGCTAAAATACATCGAAAACCCTGTGCGAAAGGAGTGTGATGCCATGGGAAAGGTCCGCGATTTTCTGAGCGATGTGGTGCGCCAGTCAGACCTGGCGCTGCTCGCTTTGTGCGTGACCTCGACGCTCTACGGGATGGTGCTCATCGCAAGCGCCACGCACTTTCGCGGCACGCTGAAATATGTCGCCATTCAGGGACTCGGCCTGATGATCGGTGTGCTGCTTTATTTTTTCCTTTCCGCCGTTGATGTGGGGGAGCTGAGCAAAAAGTGGAAGTGGCTGCTGGCCTTTGATTTCGGATTTATCCTGCTGCTGCGCACGCCGTTCGGCCTGACGCGCAACGGCAACCGCGCCTGGCTCGGCGTGAACGACATCGGCGAGAGGCTCGGCGTCGGCGTTCTGGCGAATTTTCCCATCACCGTTCAGCCTGCCGAGATCGTGAAGATCACCTTCATCATTCTGCTGGCGCGCCAGCTCGCGCTGCTGGCGGAAAAGCGCGACCTCACGCGCTTTACGAACGTCATCCAGCCTACGGCGCATGCGGGGATCATGTTTCTCTTTTACTATGTGATCTCCAAGGATGCGGGCAGCGGCCTTGTGTATCTGTTCGTCTTTGTGTGCATGGCGTTTGCGGGCGGCTTTGCGCTGCGTTGGATCTTCCTCGGCCTTGGCGGCGCGGTGGGCGGATTCCTTGCTGCGTGGAATTTCAATCTCCTGCGCGGCGACTGGTACGACCGCATCAAGGTCATTCTGGACCACAGCTACCAGCCCGAGGGCAAGGGCTGGCAGCAGACGCGCGGAATGCTCGCTCTCGGCTCGGGCAAGCTGACGGGGCAGGGCCTGTTCAACGGCACGCAGACGCAGTCGTTGTACCGGTCGAGTCTTCCCGAGCGGCAGACGGACTTCATCTTCTGCGTCTGCGGCGAGGAATTGGGTTTTATCGGGTGCCTTCTCATCATCGTGCTGCTGCTTGCCATCATCGTCCGCTGCCTCATTGTCGCGCGCGAAGCGCCGAGCCGCATGGAAAGCCTTGTGTGCGTCGGCATGGCGGGCATGCTCATCTTCCAGACCATTGCCAACATCGGCATGTGCTTGTTCCTTATGCCGGTCATCGGGCTGACGCTGCCGTTTTTCAGCTACGGCGGCTCGTCGATCGTGACGCTGTTCGCTGCGATGGGGGTTGTGTCGGGCATCAAGAAGCGATCAAGGCCGGAGTGGCTCATCAACTGACGTCTCAAAAGCGGGGATTCTCTTTGAGAGAATCCCCGCTTTTGAGATTATCGGAGAGATGGCGAAGCCATCTCTCCGATAAAATTGCACTCCGCTTCGTGCCTTGCCGCCCGAAGGGCGGCTGCGACACGCGCGGAGTGAGAAGAGTAAATTCCGACGCACATGTCGTCGGAATTTGCGATTAAGATCATTTCGCGCCTACGGGCGCGAAAGTCTGCGACACTTTTTAATCGCGTTCGATTTTTTCGCCGCTGATGGTGTCTTCGGCGGTACCGTAGGAGATGACGCCGCGGCCGAATTTTTTGCGCAGCGTGTCCATTGCGGATTCGACGGCTTCCTGCTTTTCCTGCTGTGTGTCGTCCGTGCCGAGCAGGTCGAGCTGGCGGTAGGATTGCGCTTCTTCGGTCAGATGCAGTGCCGTGACGGAGAGGAGCCGGATAGGGTCGGGTGCTTTCCACAAGTCCTTTGCAAGGCGGAGCGCGGTATCGTTGATCTCACGCATCAGGTGCGTGCTGTGGTCGAGCGTCGTCTGGCGCGAAAAGACCTGAAAGCGGCTGTTTTTGATGCCGACCTGTACGCCGCCGCAGTAGAGCCCGTAGCGCCGCAGGCGCATCGCCACACTGTCAGAAAGCAGCGAGATGCCGCTTTGCACCTCATCCCAGCGCGTCAGGTCGCGGCGGAACGTCGTCGAATTGCCAACGGATTTGATCGGCTCGCGGTCCGCCGCTCCGCGGACGGGGGAGTCGTCGAGGCCGTTGGCATAGCGGTAGAGCTGCGAGCCCATTTTGCCCATCAGGGTTTCGAGCATTTCCTCGCTGCATTTTGAGAGTTCGCCGATCGTGCGCACGCCGTAGCGGCCGAGCAGCTCCTGTGCGCTGCGGCCGACGAACAAAAGATCGCCAACGGGGAGGGGGAAGACGATGTCGCGCCAGTTGCCGCGTGCGATGACGGTCGTGGCATCGGGCTTTTTATAGTCGCTGCCGAGCTTGGCGAACACCTTGTTGAATGACACGCCGACCGAGATCGTCAGCCCAAATTCGCGCTTGATGCGCTCACGCAGCGTGTCGGCGAGCGCTCTGGCGTCCCCGCCGAAGAGGTGGAGGGAATTTGTCACATCGAGCCAGCTCTCGTCGATGCCGAACGGCTCGACGAGGTCGGTGTACTCACCAAAGACGGCGTTGATCTTTTTCGAGTATTCGGCGTAGAGCCGATGGTGCGGCGGCAGCAGGATGAGGCCGGGGCACTTCTGCTTGGCCTTCCAGATGGTCTCCGCCGTTTTGACGCCGCAGCGCTTCGCCGGTTCATTTTTTGCCAGGATGATGCCGTGGCGCTCCGTTGGATCGCCGCAGACCGCGACGGGAAGCTGGCGCAGGTCGGGATGGCTCAAAAGCTCGCAGGAGGCGTAAAAGCAGTTGCAGTCGCAGTGAAGAATGATGCGGTCCATCGCGTTCACCTCGTTTCATGAACAGTGTAGCATAAAATACGAAATGGAACAAGCGTTTGAAATTAAAAAAGTGCCTGCCGTGCGGCAGGCACTTTTTGATATTGGAAACAGAAATTCAGATGCCCTTCACGCTGTGCAGCGCCGCGCCGATGGCGGTTGCAAACGTGGCATTTTCGGGAATAATAAAGTCGACGCCGTAGAGCTGCTTGAAAAGCTCAAATGTCGCCTTTGCAGGCGGCAGCATCGTCAGCGCGCCTGTGAGCACGACCGTGTCCGTGCCGCAGCACTTGCACGCAAGGACCGACATCGTGCCGATGGACTGAAGCACAAGGTTGACGATGCCGAGCATTTTGTCCGACGGCGTCGCATCGTCGGCGACCTTGGCAAAGTTTGCTGCCGTGGCCTCGGGCGGGAGATCGCCCACCTGCTCGCGTGAGAGGTCGGCGAGCGTCAGGTCGATGTGGCTGAGATCGCCGTCCTGACAGAGCTTGCGGATGAGCGCATACTGGTGCACGCCCGTTGTGAGCGAGCTGAGGCCTGCGAGCGTGCCGCCGCCTACGCCGCTGCCGATGAGATGGCGCACCTCCTGACCCTTGTTCGCCCACAGGAACGACGTACCCGTGCCCATGCTGACGACGACTGCGTGCTCCTTGCCCGAAAGGGCGAGGCCACCCGTGCCGACGGAGGGAAATTCCTCGACCTTGATGGTCTTTACTCCGTAAATATCACCCTCGACATACGAAGAGCCGACGCCGGTGAGCGCAATATGGCGGATATCGGAGAGCTGGAGCTGGTGCGTCGAGAGAAAGTTGCCCATCGCGCCGTAGAGTGAGGTGAGCGGGTCCTCTGCCTTGACGCGCAGCATATCGATGACCGAAAGGTCGGGGGCAAGACCGACGATCTTTGTGCTCGAGCCGCCGATGTCGATGCCTAAGATAACACCCATGATGAGATGCTCCGTTTCTATTTTCTTATTCGCGCGCGTGCGCGCTTTGCCGGGAAGTCCCTTTATCATAGGGGACGGGCTGCCCAAAGTCAAGCCGAAATGAGGAAAAACGACCAAAAGCCTTGCTTTCTCTGTGTCCAGAGGATATAATGCCCGTATCACAAGGCGCGGCTCCGTCCGCGCCGCGACACTATGAGGTGACTATGAAGACCGATCAGAAGCTGAATATGACCATGCTCTGTGACTTTTACGAGCTGACCATGGGCAATGGTTACTTGAAAGCCGGGTTCCAGGATCGCATTACCTATTTCGACGTTTACTTCCGCTCCGTGCCTGACGGCGGCGGTTACGCCATCGCCGCCGGTCTCGACCAGTTGATCGACTATATCGAGGATCTGCACTTTGACGAGCAGGATATCGCATATCTCCGTTCCCGCGGTATTTTCTGCGAGGAGTTTTTGAACTATCTTGCGAACTTCCATTTCAGCGGCGACATCTACGCCGTGCCCGAGGGCACACCCGTGTTCCCCAAGGAGCCGATGGTCGTTGTGCGCGCACCCGCGATCGAGGCGCAGCTGCTTGAGACCTTCGCGCTTTTGACCGTCAACCACCAGAGTCTCATTGCGACCAAGGCCAACCGCATCGTCCGCGCCGCCAGAGGCCACGCCGTGATGGAGTTTGGCTCCCGCCGCGCGCAGGGTTCTGCCGCCGCCATCGACGGCGCGCGCGCCGCCTATATCGCGGGCTGCTGCGGCACCGCCTGCACCATCTCCGACCAGCTCTACGGTACGCCCGCGCTCGGCACGATGGCCCACGCCTGGGTGCAGATGTTCGACACCGAGTACGACGCCTTTGCGACGTACTGCAAGCTCTACCCGCAGAATGCCGTCCTGCTCGTCGACACCTATAACACCTTGAAGTCCGGCATCCCCAATGCCATCAAAGCCTTCAACGATGTGCTCAAGCCGCTCGGCATCAAAAAGTGCGGCATCCGCCTCGACAGCGGCGATATTGCTTATCTTTCCCGCAAGGCACGCAAGATGCTCGACGAGGCGGGCTGGGAGAGCTGCACCATCACCGTCTCCAATTCGCTTGACGAATACCTCATTCAGGATCTCTGGATGCAGGATGCCAAGATCGACGCCTTCGGCGTCGGCGAGCGTCTCATCACCGCCAAGAGCGAGCCGGTCTTCGGCTGCGTTTATAAGCTCGTCGCGGTGGAGGACGAGGACGGCAACGTCATCCCCAAGATCAAGATCAGCGAGAATGTCGGCAAGATCACGACGCCGCACTTCAAAAAGCTCTATCGCTTCTACGGCCGCGACACCGGCAAGGCGATCGCCGACTATCTGACGGTTTACGACGAGACCGTGGATGACAGTCGGAACCTTGAGATTTTCGACCCCGACGCCACGTGGAAGCGCAAGGAGGTCTATCACTTTGAAGCGCGCGAGCTGCTCGTGCCCATCTACCTCAAGGGTAAGCTCGTCTACAAGCGTCCCGGCATCGAGGAGATCAAGAAATACTGCGCCGAGCAGGTCGACACCCTGTGGGACGAGGTCAAGCGCTTCGACAACCCGCATAACTATTATGTGGACCTCTCGCAGAAGCTTTACGACATCAAAACGCGCCTTCTGAACGAGAAAAACTGATGAGGCATTCCCGCACCCAACGGAACAGGAAAGGATACAGGACCGACCGGGAGGAACAACGGCAGATGAAACGAGTGCAGATACGGCAAAAGGGTGAGCGCCGCATTTCGGCGGCGCTGCGGATCATGTTTGTGGTCCTGCTTCTGGCGGCGCAGGTCGCCGTTGTCATCCTGATCTCTCATGTGCTGAAGCAGTATGTGGCCATCGGCTACGGGGTCTTGCAGATCATTTCGGTCTTCCTTGCGATCCATATCTACAATGAGCCGGGTGAGCTTTCTTATAAGCTCATCTGGTTCATCCTGTTTTTGCTGGCTCCCGCGGTGGGGCTCATCCTCTGGTTCCTGTGGGGCGGCGCGGCGCAGAAGCGCCATTTGCCCGAGCAGGAGCGCCGTATCGCAGATGAGCCGGAGAGTGTGCGCGCCCGCAGCGAGATCGCGCTCGACAAGCTGACGCGTCAGTTGCCCGCGTGGTCGCGCACGGCGAATTTTTTGTCCCGCCGCGGCTTCTGCCTGTATCAGAACACGAAGGTGACGTATTTCCCCGATGGCGCGCCGCTGCTGCGCGACCTCATCGACCGTGCCGGCAAAGCCGAGCGCTTCATCTTCCTTGAATACTTCATTCTGGCCGAAGGCAAGCTCTGGGATGAGCTCGAGAGGATCCTCTGCGCCAAGGCGCGCGGGGGCGTGGAGGTCAAGGTCATTTTCGACGACTTCGGCAACATCAAGCGCTTTTCCGGCGAGACGATCGATTCCCTGCGCGAGGCGGGGGTCGAGGTCTTTATCTTCAACCCGGTGCACGAGTACGTTAACCGTCTTTCCTTCAACTACCGCGACCATCGCAAGATCGCCTGCATCGATGGCGATGCCGCCTACACGGGCGGCGCGAATATCGCCGACGAATATGCCAACATCATTGAGCGCTACGGCTACTGGAAGGACGGCGGCGTGCGGCTCGAGGGAGAGGGTGTCTGGGGCCTGACGCGCAGCTTTATCCAGATGTGTGTGAACATCGGCGGCGTGATGCACAATGAGCACGACTATTATCGCCCTCACACGCCGGTGAAGAGCGACGGATTTTGCCAGCCCTTTGTCGACGGTCCGCAGAATAACCCCGACAATCCGGCGGAGGATACCTTCCTGCAGATGATCTCCACCGCACGGCGGTTTCTTTATATCACGTCGCCGTATTTTATTCCCGACGAGAGCCTGATGCGCGCGTTATGCATCGCGGGAGACGGGGGAGTGGATGTGCGTTTGATGCTGCCCGGCAAGCCGGACCACTGGTATGCCGACTGTGTGGCAGAGTCGTACTTCGGCGAACTCATCGCCCACGGTGTCAAGGTCTATCGCTATACACCGGGAATGCTGCACGCCAAGAGCGTCATGGTCGACCGCGAGGCCGCCTTTGTCGGCTCGGTCAATATGGACTACCGCAGCTTTGAGCTCGACTATGAGTGCGGTGTGATGGTCTATGGCGCGCCGATGATCGAATCGCTGCTCGAGGACATGGACAGCATCGTGGATCAAAGCCGTCTTGTCACGGCAGAGGAGTGGCAGCACAGAAGCCTCCTGCGCCGCGTGCTCGAGCCTGTGCTGCGCCTGTTCGCCATCTGGATGTGACGCAAAGCGAGAAAAATTTCCAAAACCCGATTTTTTGGAAATTTTCCTGTTGACAAATCGAAAGTTCCTGCTATAATAACATATGTTCGCTGAACGACACAGCACAGTGAACGGCACCATATAGCGGGATTGTGTAATGGTAGCACAGCGGACTCTGACTCCGTATGTGAGGGTTCGAATCCTTCTCCCGCTGCCAAAGAACTGTGACCGAAAGGTTGCGGTTCTTTCTTTTTGTTACATGATTTAGGCGTTTTTGACGCAGAAAAGTTGTATTTTCATTTTTACCGAATACATTTTACCCCTAAGTTTACCCCAATTAAAAGTTTTACCCCTTAACGGGGACAAAAGCAGCTCCGCCGATGATGAGATCGACGGAGCTTTTTTCATGCCTTTTTGAGATTTTCAAAATAGCCCTGCATCCGGGCGGCGCTGTCCTCCTTCATGCGCTCTGAGACGTGGCCGTAAACGTCCAACGTGAAAGCGGCGGTCGCATGGCCGAGATTTTCTTGTACTGTCTTCACGTCATCGCCATTTTGCAGGGAGAGCACGGCGAAGGTGTGGCGCAGATCATGCACACGGGCGTCCGGCGCTCCTGCGTTGGCTGCGATCTTCTTGTGATGCGCATAAAGTCGCTGCGGGTGCAGGTGGTCGCCGAGCACGTTTGTGAAAACGAGCCGACAAGCGGCGTACTGCTTGGCAGGGTCTATCCAGTCCTGCCAAAGATCACCGGCCTGTAAACGCCTTTGAGCTTGCTTGGAGCGAACGGCGCGCAGCATATCCATGACGAAGGGGGCAGGGCGCAGAATGCGCGTTTTGTCGTTTTTGAGGGCGGCAAACTGGAAGCCGCCAGCCTCAGCGGGGCGCTTCTGTAACTGCTTGCAAATCTTGAGCGTGCCTTTCTTGAAGTCGACACAATCCCATGTCAGCCCCAGCGCTTCGGCTTCACGCAGGCCGGTAAAGAGAATTACTTTCAGAATATCTCCATAATCGTTGTCGGCATCCGCTGCAGCGAGATAAGACTTGACCTGTTCGTCGGTAAGCGGCATGATCTGCGCTTTCTCGACGCGGGGGAGGTCTACCATGTTGCACGGATTGCGTGCGATGTAGCCCACCTTGACGGCCTGTGAAAGGGCTTTTGTCAGAACGCCGTGAACATTGCGCACAGTCTTTGCGTTGAGCGGTGCGGTCTCCGTGACAGCGACGCCGTCCTTTTTGATGATCTTGCCCTGCTTGTCCCGTTTGGGAACAATGCGGCCATTGGCGAGCAGATCGTTGTAAAAGCCCTGGATGATATGCGGCGTGAGCTTGGTGAGTTTCACCGCGCCGAGAGCGGGCTTGATGTGCGTTGCGATTTGGGCCTTGTAGGTCTTGACCGTGCCGTATTTCTGCGAGAGCAGATAATCGCTCTGCCAGATATCGAGCCATTGCGCAAGCGTCAGGCGCGTCGGCTCTATGTAAAGTCCGTCGTCGATCGCTTTTTGCGCGTCGCGCATGGCGGTCAACACTTCTTTCTGTGTGTTGCCGTAGATGCTGCGGCGAATCGGTTTTCCTGTGCCCGGGTCATTGCCGACGGTCACGCGCGCTTCCCATCGACCGTCAGGACGCTGCCGGATGCTGCCTGCGCCCGACGCGGCGCGCGTATTTGCTTTTCTTGGCATTGCTTTTTCCTCCTGCATTTGTTATGATTGGAGGGCAGTAGGCTATCAGTTTGCTGCCCCCTATAACCGTCCTCGGTGCTGCAACACCGGGGGCGGTTTTTTACTTTTGACTTGACTGTAGTTCTTCAATACGTTTTAGATACTTTTCAAACTCTTTTTTTCGTGCAACGAGATATGCATTTGTGTCTGCAATTTTTAAGTCTTCTGAATAAAGATGGGTAAATTCCTCCACAGCCTTATTAAAAGATTTTTCAAAGCTACGCATTGCCTGCCATCGGTGAAAATTTGTTTCATCCGTTACAATATCTGAGCCTAATTTTGATTGAAGAGAATTAACTTCAACTATATTTTTGACACTATTGCGCATCTGAACGGCCCAAAAAGAAACATAGCTTTCCTTTATTAAGAAATCTTCAAAGGCGAATATATCGCGCCGTTTTGACTGGCTGTGGTCAAATCGTAGCGACTCGATGGCATCTGAGGATAAACCAGTTGTCTTACAAGCAACTTGTATATCCTCATTTGCTGTTTTAGCATCAGATCGACCAAGCAAATAGTCAGTCGATACACCATAAAAACTAGAAAGACAGTTTAAGTATTCGACATTCATTTTTAAGTTAGTGCCAAACTTAGAATGATTGACATCGCTTACTTCATAGTTCATTAGGCTGTCTCTACTGATTTCAACCCCGTATATTTCTTTTAGTTTCTCTTTTAGCTTTTCATGGGACATTTTTTTTCCATTTAAAGGAGTTTCTTCTCTTAAGGCTTTTAGACGCTTTCCCATCTTTACAGATTGTTCTTCCCTAGTCATATCAGGCCTCCTACGAGTATGAGCAAAATCAACTATTGCAGAAATAAGTTGATTAAATTTTACTTACATCGACTTGAAAAAATTGAAGCGAATCGGTAGAATTAAATCATCATCAATGTGATGATAGCGGATTTTATTCAGCAAGTCAAGTAGGAGGATAGCTAAATGGAAAATTTATCTTTGCGGCAGAGGGCAAAAAGCGCGGGAATCCCGTTGTGGAAGATCGCGTCTTATATTGGCGTCAGCGAACCCACGATCACCCGATGGCTGCGAGTTCCACTTTCCTGTAGCAAGGAGAAGCTTATTCTTGAAGCTATCTCTAAGCTGGAGAAGGAGGCGAGTTGATGGCGACACTCGAACCTATTGCGGTCACAATGGCCGAAGCGGCGCGTTTGCTGGGTGTAAGCCGGCCGACGGTTTATGCTCTGGCAAAAACAGAGGGCTTTCCTGTCGTCAAACTTGGTGGGTGCACTCGCGTTCTTGTCGATGATCTCAAAGCATGGGTGAGAGAACAGGAGCAATAACACGGATGACTTACATCGATTACCTCAACGACTTCAACCGTTGGCTCGAAAGTGGCAATCTGCCGGGTGGCTCACAGTTGATGTACTTCAAATTGCTGAACGTCTTCAATAGGGCAGGATGGCCGGAGTATGTACAAGTAGATAACCTGCGAATGATGCTTATGATTGGTGTCGAATCGAAACAAGCAGTTGTTCGTGCAAGAGACAAGTTAGTGGAAGCCGGATTCATCGAATTTCAGAAGGGCAAAAAAGGAAATCCAAATCGTTACTATCTGGTGAAACGGTCACATTTTGTTACTGAAAACGTTGCTGTTTCCGTACCTGAAAGTGTACCTGTTTCCGTACCTGAAAACGTACCCCATAATAAGAACGAGACTAAGACGACTTCTCTTGTCTCGCCTAACGGCTCAACGAAAACAAAGCCGACTTTTGAGCATGGGTCTCTTCCGTATCGGGCTGCTCGTTGGCTCGCGGATCAGATCGAAGAACGTTTGCCGAACTGCACGGCGCATTCAGAAGCGACCTTGCAAAGCTGGGCGGCAGACTTCGACAAATGTAACCGGCTGGACAAGCATGACTGGGAAAGCATTAACGAAGTCTTGCAGTTTTCGCAGTCTGATCCGTTCTGGTGTACGAATATTCTTTCGGCAGGAAAGTTCCGGAAACAGTACACGCAGCTTCTGGCGAAGATGGGAGGCAGTCCATGATCGACACGGCTCAATTTGAATACTCTCTTGCCGCGGCGGTCTGCCTCGACCCGAAGAGAGTTTTGCAGCTGCGGCAGATCGTGAGGAACGAGGATTTTTCTATCCCTGCCTGTGCTGCGGTCTTTGACGCTGCGGAGAGGGCCGTATCGCACGGTAAGCCATTCGACGCCAATATCGCCGCGGATGGTCTCAGGGGCACGGTAGACGATCCGCGAAAATTCCTCGCCGAGTGCATCGACGTGACCCCCACTCTTGCGAACACGGATGAGTATGCACGGCTGCTACATAAGCGCGCGGCGGAAAGGCGACTGCGGGAAAATGTGCTCGCGGCGCTTGAAGAGGAAAACCCGGCCTGTGCCGTCGCTGAGATCTGCAAGGCACATTTGCTTGACAGCACAGGCGGCAGACTGAAAAGCGTCTCTCAAGCGCTCACAGAGACCTTGCAAAGCCTTTCGGCAGAAGAGCAAGCGCGTATCAACACGGGCTTCCCGCGGTTGGACAGCATCGTCAAGGGATTCGAGGCGGGGCAGCTCATCATCGTCGGCGCGCGTCCCGGCGTCGGCAAATCCGCGTTCCTGCTTGACCTCGCAGAGAGCGCGGCCAGAAGTGGAAACGAGACGCTTTTCGTCTCTCTTGAAATGTCCGCCGCGGAACTGACAGAACGTCTGCTTGCACGGCGCAGCATGGCGACAATGGATAACCTGATCGACCGCGATTTGAATGACGAGACATGGGGGGATATCGCAGCCGTGTCGAATCGGCTGGAACGTTTACCGCTTCATTTTTGGGACAAGCCAGCCGTGACAGTAAACAAAATTCGAGGTGCTGCGGCGACAATTCAGAATCTTCGGTTGATCGTGGTGGATTATATCGGCCTGATGCAGGCCGACCGCCGTGCGGACAGCCGAAACCTTGAACTCGGGCAGATCAGCCGCGATTTGAAAAATCTTGCGTCCGAGCTGCAAATCCCCATCATCGCGGCCGCGCAGCTCAATCGCGGCGTAGATGCCACTGAGCGCCCGACCCTGCTTTCTTTGCGCGACAGCGGAGAGTTGGAGCAGAACGGCTCGAAGGTGCTGTTCTTGTGGCGCATCGACGAGGATGGGACTGTCGGCGTCTCTGTGGCGAAGAATCGCCGTGGCCGTCAAGGTGTCGTGCAGATGAGCTTTGACGGCTCACATCAAAAGTTTACTGAGCTTTCGGAGCCGTACCGTGAGCCAGAGAAAAAACGCCGAGGGGGTTTTTTGGAGAGTGGCACATGAATATTGGAGGAATGAAAAGATGGTCAAAATTCTAATTTTAGCGAGGATGATTTATGACTATCTTAGAAGCATACAGCGTTCTGAAATCAACCAAACCCGCGCGCTGTAAGTGTGACCGCTACCGTCAGCGCGACGAGTTGCAACATCTGCTTATCCCGCACCTGCCCGTTGATGACCGCGATAGATTCGAGCGTGCAATGAACAAGCATTTTAGGCTTTGATTAAAAAAAGTGAGGAAAGTACATGAATGATATTAGCTTAAAGGAAGTTCCAACAAAATGTTTAGTTGATGAACTTAGAAACAGAGAGGGTGTCCAAACAGATGTTGCAGAGCCGTATGCCAACGTAATTGTACAAGCTAACGGCCCTGCAATCATCCTAACAATTATCGATTAGCGTATCTTTGTGTAGGGATAGACGCCTTTGATGTGTGCGTGGAAATACTGCCCGTGTGATGAAGCGGACATTAAATCACGATATACATCAATGGGAACTCCAGAGTAAGAATAGAGGCCGCCCTTGTGGAACTGAATGTACAAGGTGCCGCAATCATATCCGATACTGGCGATATTGGAAGAATCCACTGGAATCATATTCATTTAATCACCTCCCTTCCTTATGAAGAATAGCACATACGATAAGAAAAACAACGATTAAGCGCAAAAACATTGAAAAGTACGAGAGAATTAGCAAAAGCTAAATTAGAAAGGACAAGAACCATGAACGACAAAATCATCCAGATTATCCCTGCCCCTGCGAATATGCTTTACGCATTTGAGGATGGCAAGACGTATCCTGTCGCCTGCCTCGCGCTCGTCGAGCTGAGTAGCGGCGAACGCGAAGTCCACGCGATGGCCGCAATCAACGGCGGCCCCATCGAGGGCGTGAGCGATAGCGGCGCGGTTCTCGTGCACGTATAAAAAGGCCCTCCCCAAATCGGGGAGAGCGGCTCTTGTGGTGGATCTGATTTGTCAATTCTGATTTTACCATAGGAGGGGAAGATATGCAAGCAAAACCACTTGCCACAAATCTTGGCGAACAGGCGAACAAAATTGCAGTGTCGGTGCAATCTGGCGACGGCGATGTATTGGCCTTGTGGGGAATGTGCCGCCGATATGCTATGCAGCAAGCCACACGGTGGCTCAGAGCGTTTGAGGGCAGCGGCGGTGTCGAACTAGACGACCTTGAACAAAGTGCGTTTATCGGGCTTCTAAAAGCCGTGCAGACATGGAAGCCGGAAAGCGGTGCATTCTCCACTTGGTACACCATTCAACTAAAGGCGGTATTTGTAGAGGCTTACGGGATGAGGACGAAACGAACGCGAGAAGACCCGCTCAATAAATATCATTTATCGCTTGATATGCCACTAGATGAAAACGAAGACGGCAACTTTACTATCGCCGATGTTCTACCAGATGAAGCGGCGGAAGCAGCTTTTGGGGATATCGAGCGGATGGACTTTCAACAGGCTGTGCAAGCGGCACTTGCACAACTGCCGGATGCACAGCGCGAGGCGATCATCGGTGAATTCTGGTTCGGACGAAAGCCAGACCCAAAGTTGAGGCGGGAAGCGCTGCGAGCCTTGCGGCATCCGCGCATTCGAAAGCCGTTAGTGGAATTTTACCGCTGAAAGAACGATGCAACGTCAGAAAAAACAAAGCCGGAAAGGGGGCTTTTCAAACTTTGTCAAAGAAAATCAGAGATGAGACCATTATTGAAGCGCTGCTGATCTCCGCGACAGTGCGGAGCGCGGCGGCAAAACTTGAGATCAATGAGCAGACGATCTATCGCCGAAAACGCGACCCTGAGTTTATGCAGAAGTATAACGAGGCACGGCGCGAGCGAACCGAAGCGGCGCGTAACGTGCTGCAGGAGCGGGCGCACGCCGCTGCGGATACGCTGGCAACGATCATGCAGGATGCAGACGCGCCCGCACAGACCCACGTGAGTGCCGCGGCAGAGATTTTACGGCAGACGGTGAAGTACACGGAGATCACAGACATCATGCAGCAGCTTGACGAGCTTGAAGCATGGCGAAGGGAGCAGGAGCAGCGATGAAGAAAAATTTTGATATCCGCCTTGCGGCGCTGCGGGAATATCTCAAATCGCTGTTAGCCGATGAAACTACTTTTATCGTCGAGGGCGGCGGCGAATATCACACAAAAGAAGATCCATTTTCCTACTTGCTGGAACACGGCGCATATACCCATGACGGGCGGCGCATTGTCTTATTTCCGCACCCAATCGAGGGCGTAGACCCGTTGAGTTTGAGCCTTTATCAGCTTATTGACGAAGCGGTAGAGGAAGGGCGGTTGACCCTGTCAGCGCTGGAGAGTGACGAGATCGGAGGTAAAGCCCTTGAATAACGGAATTAAAGCCCGCATTGCCGCTTTACAGGCGATTGCAGCGCAGAAGCAAGAGGGCGTAGCAATTATGACCTTGCTTGAAAATGGCGCGTGGGCGGCTTGCAGAGCGCCGCAAAGCCCTGCAAAGGTATTTCAGACGGAACAGGCAGCACGAGATTATTTATCAGACTGCGAAAGCGTTATCATTATCGACCTTTAAGAAAAACAGCGCAACAGCGCGTAAAAATGAAAGGAAATTTACATTATGAGCCAGTTTAACATTTATGCCCGAAAGCTCGATACAGCTTTCAAAGAAGCCCGCAGCGAGTACAACACCGCTTTCCGCGCACTCCAAGAGGCGCAGCAGGCCAGCCGTGACGCTAACGCATGGAAGCCCGGAGACAGCGCCGAGGAAAAGCAGATTAGAACAACCCGCGCAGCGCTAAAGCTGCATGACGCAGAAGCCACCTTTAACGAGGTGAGCGCCCGCGTTTGGGACAACTTCAAGGCCACGCGCCGCACGATCCGCGCCGAACTGGAACAGGCAGTGCGCGCCGCCAATATTGCAAACCCTGACGCAATCGACAATAACGCCCTTGAGCTGATGAAAACCGGCGTTCTTTCCCCGGCTGATTACGCTGCGTTCATGGAGAGATTCGACAGCAACCACACCATGTTAAAGTTAGTTGGTCACTACGCAGCCGAAGCCGCAAAGACTACGGACAGCCGCCGAGAGGCCGCAGCCCTTAACGCTATCGCCCTTGACTGCCAGAGCGGGGAGGGCGCAGTCATGCGGGCATGGGATAGCATTTCGGCAATTTCTGACAGTTGCGGCGACGGGGACGGCTACCGGCGCAAATCGCCCGGTGTAATTGTCAGCATGAGCGAAAAATGGGACGATCTCGCGGGCGAGGCCGTGGAGAACTTCTGATTTTCGATAAGCGGCAGAGATCAACATTCTGATACAAAGCTTCCTGAAAACAAATTTAAGGAGAGATAAATATGGAACTTAGTTTTGCGAACGGCGTGCAGGAATACACCGTCCACGGCGTCAAGGGCGATGTCGCCATCCGCTTCAATCCGACGGACGGCGCGTTTATTCAGCGCCTTTACAATGCTTTCGATACGCTGGACAAGAAGCAGGAAAAGTACGCCGATGAAGTTCAGAAATGCGGCGACCGTGTGGAGATTTTCAACATTGCCGACCGCCGCGACAAGGAGATGCGCGAGATCATTGACGGCCTTTTTGAAGAGCCGGTATGTGACAGCATCTTTGGCAGCATGAACCTTTATGCGCTGGCGGACGGCTTGCACATTTGGATAAATTTCATGCTTGCGCTGATGGATGAGACAGACAGCGCCTTTGCTCGTGAGCAGAAAGCCACGAATCCGCGCATTCAGAAGTACACGGCAAAGTATCGCCGATGAATTGGGGCTTGCCTACCTCCGCCGAGATCGGCGGAGAGAGCTATGAGATCCGCACGGACTTTCGCATTATCCTCGATATCTTCGTAATGCTGAGTGATCCTGATTTGAGCGGCACTGACCGCGCGGAGGGCATCTTGCAGATGTTCTATGTCTCGCCTGAGGATATCCCGCCGCAGCACTTGCAGGAAGCTGTAGACCGTTTTACATGGTTCCAGAACGGCGGCAAAGAGCCGGATAAGAAGAAATCGCCGAAGCTGGTCGATTGGGAGCAGGATTATCCTTTGATTCTCCCTCCCATCAACCGAGTATTCGGACAAGATATCCGCGGAATCCCTTATGATGCGGAGACCAACACCGGGGGTGTCCATTGGTGGACGTTCCTCGGTGCGTATAACGATCTCGGGGACTGCACCTTTGCTCAGGTCGTGCGCATCCGCGACAAAAAGGCGCGCGGCAAGACGCTTGAAAAGGATGAACGCGAGTGGTACCGCCGCAACAGCGACCTCGTGAATATGAAGCGCAAACTCAGTCAGGAAGAAGAGACGACTATTTCTAAGTGGCTGGGAGCGGGAAAGGAGCCTGTGAATGGCAAATGCTGACGGCAGCGTGATCTTCTCCTGCGACTTGGATTCGACCAAAGCGCAAAAGAAGCTCAGTAAGCTGCGTGATAAGATATCCGAACTGAATAGCGAGCTTGAAAAGGAAACAGGCAATAAGCTGAACCTTGAAAAGCAGCTCGACGCCGCATCTCAGGCGGCAAAGGCGACGGAAGAGCGCGTAAAGGCGTTGAGGAAAGAGGTCGAACGGCTGAACGACCGCGAATGGATCCAAAAACAGGGCTTTACGCAGAACGAGTATCAGACGCAAGTGTTAGACCGCCGTGCTGCTGCGGAGGCGGAACTCAAACAGCAGGAGGAGCTTTTGCACACGCAGACGAAGGAGGTCAAAACGCTTTCGGCTGCTTACGAAGAGACGACCGCCAACATCGACAGCATGACTGTAAAGCTCGACAAAGCAAAAGTCGCTGCCGGTGAGTTGATCGCTAATACGGAGCAGGAACGCAGGGAGCGCGAGGCGGAGAATTCCGCGCTTGCCAAAGTGGGCCAGTATGCCGCGCGTTTCAGAGATCAGGTCAAGAGTTTAGCGCGCTCTATGCTTGTATTCTCAGTCATCACGGCGGCGCTCATGGCGCTGCGCAAGCAGATCAAGGCGGCTATTGCGACCAGCGCAGAGGCATCCGACGCTTTTGCCCGCCTCAAAGGCGCGCTGCTGACGCTGGCCGCGCCTTTGATGGACGTACTCATTCCGGCGCTGACGTGGCTAATGAATCTGCTTGCGGCCATTGTGTCGGAGATCGTGACGATTATTTCGATTCTGAGCGGTAAGTCAAAGAAGAGCATGGAGACATCGGGCAAAAACCTCTACAAAGAGGCTGCCGCCATTGACGCGACCGGCAAGGCGGCAAAGGAAGCGACAGACGCGCTCGCGGCGTTTGATGAGATCAACAAACTCAGCACGACAACGTCCGTTGGCGGTGGCGGCGGAGCATCCGCCATTGCGCCGGACTTTGATTTTGACGAAGGCCCCATGATGGAAAAGCTCGACAAGGTGTTCCAGAAGATCAACGATATCTTTAAGACCATCCGCGCGGGGCTTGAGATCGTCGTGGATGACCTAAAATGGAGCTTTGACAAGAAAGCTATCCCCAAGAGCAAAGCAACATGGCTGACCGTTTTAACGGCGCTGCTCGGTGCAACACTCGGCGCGGCGTTCGGCGGCATCACGGGCGGCGTCATCGGTTTATCCCTCGGTGTGCTGCTGGGGCTGTACCTTGTGGGCCTTGACCCCGAAACATGGAAAACCGAGATGGACGCAGAGGATGCGTGGATCGTGGTCATCACGGCTTTGCTCGGTGCGCTGCTCGGTAGTGTGTTTCTTGGCATCACCGGCGGCGTGGCCGGTTTCAGCCTGGGCGCGATTCTCGGCCTTTATCTCACCGGCTTTGCAGAGGGGGACGAGGAACACGGCGGCAAATCGCAGCTTCTTTCCGAGTTGATCGTCGTGCTGTGCGCGCTGCTTGGCGCTGTTATCGGCTCTATCGTGACGCCGGGCGTCGGTACAGTCGTCGGCATGGGATTAGGCCTGATTCTCGGACTGAGCATTTACAGCGTCCGCAAAGACCCGAAGAAGGGCACGCAGCGGCTTGTCAGCATCGGGCGCAGCGTACTTCTTGGACTGCTGGCCGGTGTTCTCGGCGTCGGCCTTGCGGCGCTGGGCATCGTCAGCGCCGGTACGGCGTTCATCATCTCGGCGGCGATCGGTCTTGCGCTGAAATTCTTCGTCGACAGTGTGGACGATTCCAAAGTCAGAAAGGCAACGTCCGGCTTTACCGGCACGCGCGTATCAACAAAGGCCCCAACGCGCAGCCGTCGGGTGGCGGCGCAGAACTTAGACGGCAATGCGCCTGTGTATAACGAGATCCCAGCGCTTGCGAGCGGTGCGGTCATCCCGCCGAACCGAAAGGTTCTTGCCGTGCTGGGCGACCAGAAGAGCGGGACGAACGTAGAAGCACCGCTTTCGACCATCAAGCAGGCCGTTATGGAGGCGCTTGCGCAGGGCGACCGCGAGCCGATCAATGTCAATCTTGTGGTGGACGGCAAAACGCTTGCCCGTGTGGTCGTTCCCAATATCAACAACATGACGCGCGCAGCCGGTAAGCCCGTGCTGCTGTACTAACAGGAAAGGAGACTGCAAATGTTTATCTTCGGCTATGATATCGTGCTCGACCGACTGGAACGAGTGATCCACCAGCTTGTGGAGCTGCAGACGGCGGAGTAAAGGGGGCTGCAACACCTTCTTGTTTTGAAGCCGCCCTGCTGGCTTGTAAGGCGCACGGTAACACTGCGAGAATACAATAAGCACCGGCAAAGCAAAAGCCCACAGGAGTGTTCCTGTGGGCTTTCTGCGTTACATGAGAGGATCTATCGGCAAACGGTTGACCGTTAAGCATTTGACAACAGTCTGTTTGCAGTCCGATAAAGGACAGGTGAAGCAGCTTTCGCTGTACTCACACACTGTATTCTTTGCTGCTCTTCGGCGGACTTTACGGGCTACTGTACACTTTGGCGCGCATACATGGGAAAGCGGCGTGTTGATCAGATCATGCGCTCGAATGCACTCATCTGTGCTCATTCGGGAGCACCTTCTTTCCGAAAAGCTCGCGTTCGCGCTCAACGGTCATAGTTGAGCCGATGAGCAGCACCTTTCCGAGCGGCGTTTGCACGACAGGATAGAATCTGTCATTATCGTTCATAGCGTGACCTCCATGCTCTGCATCATCTCTTTGACGGATACGCCGGATAGATCAGCGACGAAGGAAAAGCGCGTGCCGCGTTGACGGTACGCAGCTCCGCAGCACGGGCAGACAAACACCGTGGCCGCGCTCATCAGCGGCGTTGTGCAGCGGGCGCAGTAGAGAAGCTTCATTCTTCCGGCACCTCGCTTGTTAACAGCTTTATGACCGCCTCGTTATCAAGCGTCATTGCCTTCTCGACGTCATCGAAGCGTTGTTCTTTTCTCATTGTTTCGATCGCCTTCTTTGCTTCTATGGTTTTGGCGATATGTTCCGCATTCTCCATGAAGCGCTCGACTGTATCCAAATCATAGTGTCCCAACATCAAATGATACTCGCGGATAGCGTTGGATGTCATGTCAAACGCGGCATATAGAATGCGGCCTAAACGCTCTGCCTCTAAAGCGGAAATACTCGGCTGCGGGACATTTCCGAAAAACTCTTCCCAAGCATCATACAAGATGTCGTTCGCTATCTCGATTCTGGGCATGATACAATCCATGCCGATTTCAACAGTTGTGCGTTGATCTTCGGTTTTGATCGCGTTAAGCATTATTACAAACCTCCTTTTTCGGAAGCATCTGCAAGGTGTCCATAGCTTCGCTCAAAAGCTGCTGTGCGGCATATTCGGCGGCATATAGCACATCAATGTTTTCTTCCATCCATGCACGGGCGGCCTTGTTCAGATCACCACCGGTCTGTGCCGAGTATTCTATTAGCAGTCCTTCGCAGCGGGTGCAGTGGATCATCGGCTCGATGATGTTTTCAAGTAAGGCGTGTGCTGCATTGACCTGATATTCGGCATTATCCAAGTCACGCCGGTACTTTGCGGGAATAATGATATCGTTCATAAAAGTTCCTCCTTGTTTTCTCGGCGGGAGGTCGGTATAATACCGTTACCGGCCTCCCTGTGGTGGTTGGTTGCTCTCTGCATCTGGCTTTGGTCGGCGGTGATGCAGAGGGCTTTTCTTTTACCTCCTTATATGTTAGCATTATAATATCGTTGCGCAACGATATCAATAGACGGGAGCAACAATATTGCGTAACGATATTTGTCTATTTTTATCGTTGCGCAATATAATTCGAGCGAGTATAATCCTTCTATAAACTACGGGGGGTGATTATTTGACGGTGTCCAAAGCACAGCAGAAAGCACAAAACAAATGGATTTCAAAAACTTATGATCGAATCAATCTCACTGTTGCTAAAGGGAAAAAGGAAATCATTCAAGCCCACGCAGAAGCCCACAGCGAGAGCGTAAACGGTTTTATCAACCGAGCCATAGACGAAGCCATAGAGCGCGACGAAAGCGTTCCTGCGGCCTCTGAGGGGCATTTATAGTGCGTTTGCAAGATGGCATAGCGTATAACACTATAAAACAACAAATCACAACATAAGCACACTGCTCAAACCCTAAATTTCAGGAGGTTTGCTTATGCAGTATTCACTTTTCACATTGAGAAGAAAGGCCAACGAGGCAGGTTATTCATTCCAGAAAGGCTATCAGCGGTACAATCACGATGGCTGGGGCTATGTTCACACATTGGACGGTGAACGCATCGTTGGATACCAGATTTTAGACTATCGCTCTAATTGCCTGGTCTATCCGTCAAACAACGATATCCATGATCATGCTATGGGGCTTGACGAAGCGGTAGCACTTTTGAAAGACCTCTGTGCAGAACGCGGAGTTACGTTCTGATTTTTGCCGCTAAAGAATACTGAAAGCTATGCCATTGCAAAATAGAAGATCGGCGTTTTGAGTGGTGGCGCCGGTCTGACTGAAAGCGAAGAGCGGAGGGTGATTCCTCCGCTCTTGCTGCATATATTGCGATGAGGTTGTCTGAGATAAAGAAATTTCATGAATTCTCATTGACAAAATGGGCGGAAGTGCATATACTCTAAGTAGGCAGCAACATGATTGTCTGCCGTGACGTTGAAGCAAGTGATGGGGTCAGCATCCGTACACTTGTGGAGTCTTGTATTAGGGTTAAGCGGTTTCCACAGGCTGATGTAGGGTTAAACCCGAAAGAAAACGCTGTTGCGGAGCTCTGGATTCAGAGTTCCGCTTTTTTTAGGGGAAATGTCGAAATGTGTCTACTTGTAAAGGCTGCTCGGGAATGGGAACGATTGAGCAAAACTGAATATCATATTGTAACCGGCAGACGTGGCAAGGCGTTCCATATTCGGCTAAAGTTTGCTTTTGAGGACTTTCCCCACTTGTCGGGAATGCAGTATGCCCGGGACGTTGATTTTGGGATCCGTATATCAGAATACTATGGCGAAAAGCTGATTCCAGCACTACTGAATGGAAGAATGGACGGCAGGAGAATTGAAAACGGGCGGAATTGGGAAAGGATCAAAGGCCGATTAGATGCAATTATTGGCCTGAAAGAGACACTGGAAGGTGATTTTTTAATTGCACAGTTCAATCCTCAAAAAGTACGAGGGAATAGCCGGATCGATGCAGACTTTATCATAAAAAACGAGCGGTCAGGAGAAACATATTTTGTATTCATAGATGAAAAAGACAAACAGCAGCATTATTGCAAGTCTGCGTTTGCAAAAGAGAATACTGACTATATGGAAAACCAATCAATGCTCACAGTTTTGAAAAAAGAAAAGATTGAGAACGGAGAAACAGTAGTCTTATATAGACATCCGAATTTCAAAGAAGAATAGCGGATGGAAAGACAAAAGCAGGGTCATTTGTAAGGGACAAAGAAGCCTATTTTTGACCCCTAAGTTTACCCCAAACAGCTTTTACAAGGCTTTACAACATTTTACGCCAAAATCCGAAAAGCCTTGAAAACACAGGGATTTCTTTACGCGCATTTACAGCATTTTACACCTACCATCGAATTCGAATCCTTCTCCCGCTGCCAGCGAAAGTCCTGAAGCTGCAAGGCTTCGGGACTTTTCTTCTGCTTTCTACCCTTTGCTTTACCCTTTAACCGTTTTGAGCTTTTCCATAGACAGTGCGCTGCATGTACGCTTCCATGCGGTTTGCACTGTCTTGTTTCATTTTTTCTGAAACGTGACCGTACACATCTAAGGTGAATGCTGCAGTTGCGTGTCCGAGATTTGATTGTACGGTTTTCACGTCATCACCATTTTGAAGATATACCACTTCATATGTGCGGTGAGCTATCAACGACGGTGTTTCCGCGCCAACTTGCCTTGCGTTTTTATACTGTAAAATAAAAATGCAAGCTGAAGAGTAACATTTTGCACAACAAAAGAGTGGATGATTGACGGCAAAACTGAAAAAATGCCAAAACAGGAAAAAATGAAGAATTGTGCTTGACAATTCGGACAAGTGCGAGTATAGTAACATACTGTTCCGCGAATGGAGCGTGCACCTTGTAAATTAAACAACGAAACTTTGACAAGCACCAGATGAAAAACTGTGCGAAATGCACAGGGCTTGCGAGGAAGCGGTTAAGTCAATTACGTTTTCTCGTAAGGATAAAAAGTTTTAAGCTATGACAAATAGCTCAGTAAAGATTTAAGAAGCTTCGGCTTTTTAGATACCATTTTATTGAGAGTTTGATCCTGGCTCAGGACGAACGCTGGCGGCGTGCTTAACACATGCAAGTCGAACGAGAATCTGCTGAAGGAGGATTCGTCCAACGGAAGCAGAGGAAAGTGGCGGACGGGTGAGTAACGCGTGAGGAACCTGCCTTGAAGAGGGGGACAACAGTTGGAAACGACTGCTAATACCGCATGACGCATAGAGGTCGCATGATCTTTATGCCAAAGATTTATCGCTTCAAGATGGCCTCGCGTCTGATTAGCT